>Ga0207906_1000214_pt1 | contig 31292 bp, 23 predicted proteins | sample LinPmetageLP37_FD_184050 | JGI IMG/M metagenome (GOLD analysis project Ga0207906, IMG submission 184050) | Marine viral communities from the Pacific Ocean - LP-37 (SPAdes) | ecosystem: Environmental > Aquatic > Marine > Oceanic | place: Pacific Ocean | collected 2010-06-16 | reverse complement strand
CTTACATATTTACAATAAATACTAAATTTATTCATAAAGATTCTGATTGTAACCTAGTTAGTACTCAAAAAAAACAATAAAAAATTTGTACTCCATTGTAAATCCGTAAATTTGCACTTCAATTTTCTAAATATGTATCGAAGTCATAATTGCGGTGAATTAACCGCTGCAAATATTAATGAACAAGTAACGCTTGCAGGTTGGGTTCAAAAAACGCGTGACAAAGGGTTTATGTTATGGTTAGATATCCGAGACAGGTACGGCATCACCCAACTTATTTTTGATGAAGAACGCACCTCAAAAACAATTATAAATCAAGCAAAAACACTTGGTAGGGAATTTGTGATTCAAGTAAAAGGAACCGTGATTGAGCGTACTTCAAAAAATCCCAATCTTGCAACAGGTGCTATTGAAATTTTAGTTTCAGAATTAACCATTTTAAATAAAGCATTGTTGCCTCCTTTTACCATTGAAGACGACACGGATGGTGGAGAAGAATTGCGAATGAAATATCGTTATTTAGACATTCGCCGTAACCCAGTAAAAAACAGTTTGATTTTTAGACATAAAGTAGCACAAGCAGTAAGGAATTATTTGTCAAATGAAGGGTTTATAGAAGTTGAAACGCCTTACTTAATTAAGTCAACCCCGGAAGGTGCCAGGGATTTTGTGGTTCCTAGCAGAATGAACGAAGGTCAATTTTATGCGCTTCCGCAATCACCTCAAACCTTTAAGCAATTGCTTATGGTTGGCGGCATGGATAAATACTTCCAAATTGTAAAATGCTTTAGAGATGAAGATTTACGCGCTGACAGACAACCTGAATTTACTCAGATAGACTGCGAAATGGCGTTTGTGGAACAAGAAGATATTTTAAATGCATTTGAAGGGTTAACACGTCATCTTTTAAAAGAAATTAACGGAATTGAGATAGAAAAATTCCCTAGAATGCTGTATGATGATGCCATGCGATTATATGGTAATGATAAGCCAGATATACGTTTTGGAATGCAATTTGGTGAGCTTAATGAGGTTGCAAAACATAAAGATTTTGACCTTTTTAACAGTGCTGAATTAGTTGTTGGTTTTGCTGTTCCCGGAGGAAATAATTTCACCAGAAAAGAAATAGACCAATTAATTGATTGGTTAAAGCGCCCTCAAATTGGAGCCCAAGGCATGGTTTATTGCCGTTGCAATGACGATGGTACTTTTAAATCATCTGTAGATAAATTTTATAACGAAACAGACTTAGCTAAATGGGCTGAAATTACTGGAGCCAAAGCTGGAGATTTAATTTGTGTTCTTTCCGGTGACACCAATAAAGTGCGTGCACAATTAAGCGCTTTAAGAATGGAACTTGCAACACGATTGGGTTTGCGAAACCCTAAAGAATTTGCACCACTTTGGGTGATTGATTTTCCGCTGTTGGAATGGGATGAAGACACCAAACGATATCATGCCATGCACCACCCTTTTACATCACCAAAACCTGGCCAGCTGGAATTATTATCTACAAATCCCGGAGATGTAAAAGCCAATGCTTATGACTTGGTGCTTAACGGGAATGAAATTGGTGGTGGTTCTATTAGAATTCACGATAAAAAAACTCAAGCATTGATGTTTGATTATTTAGGCTTCACTCCAGAACAAGCTAAGGCTCAATTTGGATTCTTAATGGATGCTTTCCAATATGGTGCGCCCCCTCATGGTGGATTAGCCTTTGGTTTAGATAGATTAGTAGCTATATTAGCTGGACAAGAAATAATTAGGGATTTTATAGCGTTTCCAAAAAACAATTCTGGGCGTGATGTCATGATAGACGCCCCAGCACCCATTGATGATGCCCAATTAAAAGAACTACATTTAAAAATAAACTTATAGCTTTTTTATTATGCCACCAAAAGTTCATAAAAAATTAAACCAATTAGCGGCTACTGCCATTTGTGGAAATGATATAAGTTCTTCTGTTTTATATGTTTCTGCTTTAGCCATTGCTTTTGCCGGTCAATATGCTTGGATAACTTTATTAATAGTATCTGTTGTATTGTTTTTATTCAGAAGTATTTATGGAGAAGTTGTTGGCGCATTGCCTTTAAATGGAGGTGCCTATAATGCTTTACTGAACACCACCAGTAAGTTAATGGCTTCCTTTGCTGCCACGTTAACGCTTCTATCTTATATGGCTACAGCCGTAATTTCAGGTAATGAAGCGATTCATTATTTACATCATTTAATCCCATCAATGCCAATTATTATTGCAACAGTTGGTCTTTTGGCAATTTTTGCTTTACTGGCTATTGGAGGTATCACCGAATCTTCTAAAGTTGCTATTGGTATTTTTCTTTTTCATTTAACATCTTTGATTATTTTAAGTGGTTTTATTATTTTTTATTTAAACAAAAATGGGATAGGCCTATTTCTTGAAAACTGGAATTTTACAGGTAATAGAGGCAGTATAACGAACGCTATCTTTTTTGGATTTGCAGCCTCTATGCTAGGTGTATCAGGGTTTGAAAGTTCAGCTAATTTTGTTGAAGAGCAGGAAAAAGGGGTCTTCCCTAAAACATTAAGAAACATGTGGGGAATTGTAAGCGTAATCAATCCGTTAATGGCCATATTTGCGCTAGCCTTATTTGCTATTCCTGTTTTACAAAGTGATGAATATCAAAACACATTATTGGTGGAGATGGGTAAACATGTTGGTGGTACCTGGGTTGCAACTTTAATATCTATTGATGCATTTTTAGTGTTAAGTGGTGCTGTATTAACCAGTTTTGTTGGGGTTTCTGGATTGCTTGAACGAATGACTTTAGATAGAATTTTACCTCAATTTTTCTTAAAGAAAAATAAAAGAGGAAGTTCATACAGAATTATATTAATGTTTTTCATTTTATCAGTTTCTGTATTGCTTATAACCAAAGGAAACGTAAAATTACTAGCTGGTGTTTATACCATTTCTTTTTTATCAGTGATGGTTTTATTTGGCGTTGGCAATATTTTATTAAAAGTGAGAAGAGGTAAATTACCAAGACCAGAAAAAGCAACATGGTTAGCTGTTCTTCTTGCTATTAGTGCGGTTGGTATAGCCCTTTATGGCAACATCATTATGGAACCAAAAGGTGATTTACCAAGTAATTTGGCCATTTTTCTTGATTATTTTATTCCAGCTATTATTTTTATTGTTTTCATGTTAAACAGAACTATATTATTAACCTTTTTGCTAAATGTTATACATTCCGTTTTTGACCCCATTCGCCTTTTAGTACTAAAAACAGATAGAAGTATTCTTGCATTCATTAGTAAAATAAATTCTCAAGAATTTGTATTTTTTTACAAAAGGGGATAACATTGCAACTCTCAATAAAGTGATGCTTTACATTACCAAAAATGAACATACAAAAAAGCTCAAAATTGTATTGGCATTAGATAAAAATGACGTTTTACCAAAAAACTTGGCTAATGAAATTGACTTCTTGGACCGGGAATATCCAGAAATTGATATAGAATTTATCGTTGAAAAAGGGAAATTTAGCCCAGAATTAATTAGAACCTTATCAAAAAAATGGGGTATTCCAATAAACTTTATGTTTATTGGCTCTCCTAGTGATAAATTTCCTTACAGGGTTCAGGATTTGGGTGGCGTAAGGTTAATTATTTAGAAAATAATCAGGTTGAAACATTATAGTTAATTGAAAAAAGGACAAGTCTATTCTTTAGCTTTAAAAATTTTATACAGATTCGCCTTTATTTTAAGCTTGTTTGGTGGGTTTGCTTTAGTTTTTGATTATGGTTTTAATCATACTGAAATAGAACATGAAAGAATAAATTTTTTCTATTTAGTTGTCATGAGTATAGGTGTTTTAACTACTCTTTTACGCTATATCACTCAAAGAAAAAACATTCAAACTAAAGTACTGTTATTTGATTCATTTAGTATTTTAATAACTCTTTTAGTAATTTACATACATTTCTTTTCACAAGAAATAAATCATCATTTAACATTCTTATACAATTACAAATGGATAAAATTTAGCGTTTTACTAACTTTTATAAGAGAGTTTTCAGAGCAAAAAATAAATTATAAACGAACTATTTTTAATCCGGCACAATTATTTATCATTAGTTTCCTTAGCATCATTTTTATAGGCACATCTTTATTAATGTTACCCAATGCAACACACAATGGGATTTCTTTTTTAAATGCGTTATTTACCTCTACAAGTGCCGTTTGCGTTACAGGACTTATTGTAGTGGATACTGGCAGTTATTTTACACTTTTTGGACAAACAATTATTCTTGTTCTTATTCAAATGGGAGGTATTGGTATTTTAACCTTTGCCAGTTATTTTAGTTATTTTTTCAAGGGAGGTTCTTCGTATGAAAACCAACTGGTACTAGGTGATATGACAAATTCACAAAAACTAGGAGAGGTGTTTACAACATTAAAAAGAATCCTTTCAATAACCTTTTCAATTGAAATATTTGGGGCCATTTTTATTTATATGAGCATAAATAACAACTTACTTACTTCATTTTTTGAGCGAAGTTTCTTTGCTGTTTTCCACTCGATATCTGCATTTTGTAATGCGGGCTTTTCAACCTTGCCCAATAGTCTATACGAAGTTGGTTTCAGGCATAATTACATACTTCAAACCATGATCGTTTTATTATTGATTTTAGGTGGATTAGGATTTCCCATTATAGTGAATATTATAAAGTTTTTAAAATATTTTATCACAAGCAGGCTTTTCATATTTCAAAAAAACAAAATATCATACAAACCATGGGTTTTAAATTTAAACAGCAGAATTACTCTCATCACAACATTTTCATTGCTTATTATTGGAACTGTTTCATTTTATTTCCTTGAAAACACTAATACCCTTTCTGAACATCATGGCATTGGGAAATTTGTAACTGCTTTTTTTGGATCGGCCACTCCAAGAACTGCAGGGTTTAATACCATTGATATGAGTGTATTAAAATATCCCACCATATTAATGATTATGTTTTTAATGTGGGTAGGGGCTGCTCCGGCATCTACCGGCGGTGGGATAAAAACCAGTACTTTAGCCGTAGCAATACTCAATGCTATAAGCATCGCAAAAGGAAAAACAAGAATTGAAGTTTATAGAAGAGAGATTTCAGATAATTCTGTAAGACGTGCTTTTGCCACTATATTTTTATCGTTAATAGTTATAGGTATAGGAATCATAATTATTTCTGTTAATGATAGTGAAAAAGATATAACGAGTATTGCATTCGAGTGTTTTTCAGCCTATAGTACCGTTGGATTAAGTTTAGGGATTACAGCTAATTTAAGTGCTATAAGTAAAATGGTTATTATTTTTATTATGTTTATTGGTAGGGTAAGTGTGCTATCCATATTAATAGCCATTGTTAAAAAAATGAAACACAAAAATTATCGTTATCCAACGGAAGAAATAACAATTAATTAATTTAAAAAATTCAAATATTATGAAATATTTAATTGTAGGTCTTGGAAATTTTGGAGCGTCTCTTGCTGAGAAATTAACTAATTATGGAAATGAAGTTATTGGCATTGATGCAAGTATGACTAAAGTAGATGCCTTAAAAGAAAAAATTTCGCACACCATTTGCATGGATGCCACTGACGAATTCACACTTTCAGGATTGCCTTTAAAAGACACAGATGTTGTAGTAGTTGCCATTGGAGAAGACCAAGGGGCAAATATAGTGGCTACAGCCTTTTTTAAAAACAAACAAGTAAAAAGACTAATAAGCAGAGCTATAAACCCGCTTCATGAAATGATTTTAAAAGCCTTAGGTGTTGATGAAATTGTGCATCCTGAAGAAGAAACCGCCGAACGATGGTTAAAAAAACTTTGTTTAAAAAATGTTATTGATTCATTTGAATTAAGTGAAGACTATAGTATCATTGAAGTTTCCGTTCCTTTAAATTATGTTGGGAAAACCATTGGGGAAATAAATTTCAGGAAAAAGTTTAATATCTTAATCTTAACAACTATAAAAAACACTAAAGAAATAAGCAAGTTAGGAAAAAGTATTAATGTCGAAAAAGTTCAAGGGGTTGCATCAGCTGATTATATACTTGAAGCTAATGATGTGTTAGTACTTTATGGAGCAAATAAAGACATTCAACTGTTTATAAAAAATAATTCATAAAAATTTAAAAAACCTACACTATACTTATTGAAAAGTCCGGGTTGAATAACTCAAAAAAAAATAAATGACAAACATCTATACTATACAAAAATAGTTGATTCGTAGCCCTTTAATATTAAAAAATAGATACTTTTGAGTGTTTTTTATAACATCCAGTTAAAATGCCAACAAATTCGAAACAATTATTTACCAAATTTTTAAAATGGCGATATAAAAATATCTCCAACAAACAATTTACCAATATAGCCAGTGCTGTTATTGGTCTGTTAGCAGGACTTGGAGCTGTGGTATTAAAAAACTTAGTACACTTCATTAAGGAAATACTTGAAGGTGAATTTATAAAAGAAATCCATAGTGCCTTTTATTTTATTTTTCCAATTATTGGCTTATTTTTAGTTCTGATTCTTATTAAATATGTAATAAGAAAAAATGTTGGTCATGGCATTCCTTCTACATTATATGCTATTTCTAAGCTAAAAGGGATTTTACCGAGCCATCAAATGTGGGCATCAATTATAACAGCACCTATTACCGTTGGTTTTGGAGGATCTGTAGGACTTGAAGGACCAACCGTAGCTACAGGTGCTGCTTTGGGCTCAAATTTTGCACGTTTATTTCATTTAAACCAAACAACAAGAACCTTGCTTATTGGCGCAGCAGCAGCAGGTGCCATGTCTTCCATTTTTAAAGCACCCATTGCGGCCATTGTATTTGCAGTTGAAATTTTTAGCTTAGAACTAACCTTGGCTTCCATGATACCATTATTATTGGCATCAATTACAGCTGTTTTAACTTCTTATTTCTTTTTAGGTGATGAAATTTTACTCCATTTTCAAATACAAGACAAATTTTCATTAAAAGATGTTCTGTTTTATATTCTTCTGGGAATTTCATCAGCAGGCGCATCCATATATTTTAGCAAAGTGTATTTTGCAATTGGCGATTTCTTTAAACGGTTTCCAAATCCCTATACCCGCTTACTAATTGGAGGCGTACTTCTAGGGATGATTGTTTATTTAGTTCCACCACTATTCGGAGAAGGTTATGATACTATGAATAACATCTTAAAAGGTAGTATTGATGAAGTTTTAACCAATAACATATTTCATTCTGCAATTGAAGATATATGGGTTATTATCGCACTTCTTGTTGGTTTAATTTTATTTAAAATAGTTGCTACATCCCTAACTTTTGGGGCTGGCGGCATTGGTGGTGTATTTGCACCTACCCTTTTTACTGGAAGCATAACCGGATATGTTTTTGCATTGATCATTAATTATAGTAATATGTTCAGCCATAAATTATCATCAACCAATTTTGCTATGGTTGGAATGGCAGGTTTAATGGCCGGCGTGTTACAGGCTCCTTTAACAGCTATCTTCTTAATAGCTGAAATTACTAGCGGTTATGAGCTTTTCGTTCCCCTCATGATTGTGGCATCCATCTCCTTTTTAATTACTAAACGATTTATTCCTCACAACATATACGCCCATGAACTGGCAAAAAAAGGAGAACTGATCACGCATGATAAAGACAAAAATGTGTTGATGATGCTGGACATCGATAAATTAATAGAAACCAATTTTATATTATTATATCCAGAAATGACCTTAGGTGATGTGGTAAAAAATGCCGTAGCAAAATCACCTCGAAATCATTTCCCTGTAATAAATGAAGACAATGATTTTTTAGGAATTCTTACCATTAATGATATCAGGGGTATTATGTTTAATACAGAAATGTATGATACCATTACCGTAGAGTCTTTAATGCATGAAGGTTTAGATACAATTTATTATGAAAAAGATTCTGTAGAAGAAATTCTGAACAAATTCAAAAGAACTGGGGCATGGAACTTGGTCGTTTTAAAAAACAATAAGTATTCTGGTTTTATTTCTAAATCCAGGTTGCTAACGGCATACCGGCAACAGCTAATTAATTTTACTAAATAAACCCTCTAAAATGAAATACATCATTATCCTTTTGTTTTTAGTATCGTTCGGTAGCATTTTAGCAGGATATTTAATGGATTTAGACTGTTCAGAAAAACTGATTGGATTTGGTGTTACTGGCTTATTTTTTATCGTTTTTCCATTATTCTCCTACTACAGATGGAAGGATAAAGATGTTAAAGATTATATCCTTACCAAAGAAAATTTAGATAAAATGCGTGAGCGCGAAGGGGATACAAGACAAAAATAATTTTTTGGGCGTTTTCTTTCAGGTTGTGCTTTCCGCGTTACATGCCAACCTGCTGTAATAGCTAACGCAAATTAATTCAAATTCCGTTTTTGTATAAAAAATCGTTTTAAAAGTTCAGCAGCTTCAACCTCCATGATACCTCCTTTTATAACTGTTTTAGGGTGCAGTTTCGTTTTTAAGTTTATACAACCCCGCTCCATATCCCTGGTGCCATAAACAATGTTTGAAATCTGACTCCAATACAAGGCTCCGGCACACATTTGGCAAGGTTCTAACGTTACATATAAGGTGCAATTTTGCAGATATTTGCCTCCTAAAAAATTGGCGGCAGCAGTAATAGCCTGCATTTCTGCATGTGCCGTTACATCATTCAAGGTTTCTGTTAAATTATGTCCCTTTGCTATAATCCGGTTTTCAATTACAATAACAGCTCCCACAGGAATTTCACCTTTTTCAAAAGCTATCTCAGCTTCTAAAAGCGCCTTTTTCATAAAATAGGTATCATCAAACGGGTCTAACATAAAAATTAAGTGAATAAAATAACAATGGAACGTTAACTATGTTTTCAAAAATACAATTTCATCTGTTAATATGTATTCTTTTTTTAGTTAGATGTCATGCTACATAATTTATTTTAGACCTATTAAATTTATTACTTTGGCATTTCAAATAGTACATTTGTGTCCTCATGACTAAAATTTTAAACAATATTAATTCCCCAAAAGATTTACGCCATCTTACTCAAGATGAATTACCTCAACTTGCCCAAGAATTACGTGAATTTATCATCAATATTGTTGCTGCCAAAGAAGGTCATTTAGGAGCAAGTCTAGGTGTGGTGGAATTAACCATTGCACTTCATTATGTGTTTAATACGCCTCATGACCAACTCATTTGGGATGTAGGCCACCAAGCTTACGGGCATAAAATTTTAACTGGCAGACGTGATGATTTTCACACTAACAGACAACTTGGAGGACTCAGTGGTTTTCCTAAGCGTGAAGAAAGTATTTATGATGCTTTTGGCGTTGGGCATGCTTCAACTTCTATTTCTGCAGCTTTAGGGATGGCATTGGCTTCCCAACTAAAAGGCGATGAAGAAAAACAACATATTGCAGTTATTGGAGATGCATCCATTGCCGGCGGAATGGCTTTTGAAGGCTTGAATCATGCAGGCGTTACCAATGCTAATTTACTGGTTATTTTAAATGATAACGCCATTGGTATTGACCCAAGTATTGGTGCCTTAAAACAATATTTAACCCATGTAAAAAAAGGAACACCACAACAAGATAATATTTTTGAAGCTTTAAATTTTGATTATTCCGGACCCATTGATGGTCATGATATTAATAAACTAATTTCAGAATTACAGCGATTAAAAACGATAAAAGGACCCAAGTTTTTACACGTTATCACAACCAAAGGAAAAGGATTAAAACAAGCAGAAGAGGATCAGGTAAAATACCATGCACCCGGAAAATTTGACGTGCAAACGGGTAATGTTTTTACTAAATCTGATTTGATTCAACCACCTAAATATCAAGACGTTTTTGGATATACCATTGTTGAACTTGCAAATCAAAACAAAAATATTGTAGGTATTACCCCTGCTATGCCAACTGGTAGTTCATTAAAATATATGATGGATGAAATACCCGAACGCGCCTTTGATGTTGGAATTGCAGAGCAACATGCGGTAACGCTTGCCGCTGGTATGGCAACCCAAGGAATGATTCCGTTTTGTAATATTTATTCAACCTTTTTACAACGTGCCTATGACCAAGTCATTCATGATGTAGCTCTCCAAAAACTGCCTGTTGTTTTTTGTTTAGACCGTGCTGGTTTAGTTGGCGAAGATGGCGCCACACATCATGGTGTTTTTGATTTATCGTGCTTAAGATGCATCCCTAATCTTATTGTTTTTGCCCCAAGAAATGAAATGGAATTGCGTAATATTATGTATACCGCTCAACTTGGTTTACAACAACCTATCGCTATCAGATATCCCAGAGGGCGCGGTAGTAATTTAGACTGGAAACAACCATTCTCCAAAATAGACATAGGTATAGGTGTTCAACTTAAAGAAGGCAATAAATTAGCTGTTTTAAGTATTGGAACCATGGCTAATAATGCAGAAGATGCAATAAAAAGTTGCAATAAACCCGAGGAAATTGCACATTATGATATGCGTTTTGTAAAACCTTTGGATGAAAAATTATTGCACAACATTCTAAAAAAATATGAAAGTGTAATAACTATTGAAGATGGCACTATTATAGGTGGATTTGGAAGTGCTATTCTGGAATTTGCATCAGCTAATAACTATAAAAACAACATTAAAATTTTAGGTATTCCAGATACGTTTATTGAGCACGGAAGTGTATTGGAATTGCAACAATCCATTGGTTTAGATTCTGAAAGTTTGACAAATTATTTTAATGAGTTAGTATAAACTTGAGTTCGATTTATATCAACTTGAAATTGAATTATTTATGAATAAAAGGCAACCAGTTGTCTCCTTGACAAAAAATTAATATGCTAAAAATAAATAAGTTACATATTCAGAATTAATCAGACTCCCGTTATAAGAATCTTTTTCCAGAAGAATGATATTGTTGTTATCCGGCTATTTAATTCACATTAAATTTCCAAATTTGCCCTATCGTTTTTGCCCCAAAATTATCTAGAGTGTTGACTTTCCAATAATATGTTTTACCAGAAACTAAATTAACATTTGAAGTTTCAGTTGTCAAACCGCTTGCTATTAATGGGGGATCCACCGCTTCTCCAAAAAATAAATCGTAAGTTAATAGATCACCCGTATTTGTATCTCCCCCAGCCCAATCTAAACTTATAGTACCCGCATTCACATTCACATCATAATCTGGACTAACCAAAGCTGCTGTAAATGGCGCATAATTTGACACACCTGCTCCTGCTGTATAAAATGCCAATGTTTCTGTTGGTTCTGCTTCATTACCTTTACTATCCATTGCTGTTACGCTCCAATAATAAGCAACTGCTTTCTCAAGCTCAATATTAATTTTTATGCTTGTAGATGTTCTCTGTTCAACAATTTCATTTAAATTTCTATCCCTAGCTATTGTAAGCCTGTATTTAACCGTATCACCATCAGGATCTGTTGTGGCAATCCATTCAAAAGCAATATTATTATCTATACATAATAAATTTGCAGATGGATAAATTAATTGTGTTTGTGGTGGGGCAACATTAACTGGAGCTGCCGGTGGGTCATCTCCACCGCCTCCACAAGCAATAATTACCAATGCAAGTGTAGTTATTACTAAATAAGTTTTAAACGTATTTTTCATGTGTTTATATTTATTGTTTTAATGGTCACATGGAACATCCTTTTAAAAGCATTCCCTTTGGTATCGAGAATTCGATATGGATGTTTCATCTCCTAAATATTATTTAATGATTTTAAAAACCTTTGGTTTTTCAATATTAACTTTTACAAAATAGATTCCGCTATCAAACTTTTCAAAAGGAATTTCTATAAAATTAGATTGCCCTTTATTTAAAATTTGATTAAATACCAATTTTCCGCCAATGTTATAAATTTGAACAGGAATTTGTTTGTCATTACTAAAAGGCAAAGTCACTTTTAGCAAGTTAACCACTGGATTTGGGCTAGCTGCAACTTTTTCAAAGCTTTCTTTATTTATCATTGTTTTAAACGTTCCTTCACAAGCCTTAGCAGATGATATCTCAAGAGTTCCAGAAATTGGGGTTTCTATTTCGAAAGATTTCTCACTTGTTGTTCTTAAAGTTTGACCATTAAAGGTAATGTTAAATGGAGGGGTTCCTTGATCTATTATGATGGATGTTTTATCAGAATTATCCTCGATTTTTCCTAATACAACATTTAATACTTCAGCTACATCAATATTAATTTCAAAACATTGTTCAAAACCTTTTCCATCAACTGAAACACAGACTATATATGACCCAACCGCAATATCCACAAAGCTATAAGAACCTACAAACCCTTCTGATAAATTAAAACCGGTACCGGTAAGTGTTGCTGTATAAGTTACATAAGTCTCTTTAGTTGTTATATTAATAATCCCATTGTTTAAACCTTGACATGTCTCAGATATTATTTCCAGAGAAATATTATCTGGCGCTTCATAACTTGTATCGCAAAGATCCCCAATACCATTCCCATTTGTATCTTGCTGATCGGGATTGGCTAATTCTATACAATTATCTTCTAAATCAATAATACCATCATTATCAAAATCTTCACAAGCATCTCCAATGCCATTTCCGTCAGCATCTATTTGATCAAAATTCAATCTCTCTGGGCAATTATCGTTTATATCTATTATTGAATCTTTATCTGTATCTTGACAAACATCCCCAATACCATTTCCATCAATATCTGCTTGATCGGTATTGGCAAACTCTGGACAATTATCAATTCCGTTAGGTACCGTATCTCCATCTAAATCTCCATTGGGATCTAAAGTGAATTCTCCAGAAAAAACACCCCTGCCATAAGTTGATGCAAATACCATGTTATCATTTCTTAGATCCAAATCCGTCACTTTTACGTTGCTCATCCCGTTAAAAGCAGAATTCCAATCTGGAGCATCGGCCGAAAAATTATCTGTGTACCAAACACCTAGATCGGTGCCAACTATAACTTCGTTACTATTTAATGGGTTTTGCAAAATGGCCTTTACAGGTAAATCTGGCAAATTACCTTCTTTGTTTTTCCAGTTGGCACCCCCATCATTGGTATACCAAACATTAACTACACCATAATTATGCATCGTAACAAAAATTTCATATTCATTTCTGCCAAACTCGATATCAGAAACACTTCCTACAAAACTGGATCCCGAAATTTCATTCCAAATAGGTGTGCCGCCTTCTGCTTTTTCAATTTTTAACACGTCTCCTAAAATTGTTCCAACATACAGCGTAGAGGATGTTTTTGTATAGGGAGATACCGTTAATGCCGTTGGTCTCGATGTTAATAGATTGTTCGTTAGATCAACTTTAATAAGTGTGGAAGCATCTTTAATTCCAGAGTATCTTTTTATAATAGCATTTGCTCCAGATGAATAATTGGAATATAAAATATTCAAATTAGAATCTAATGCTTCAGGATTGATAAAAGAACCTTGAGCCGTACTTTCGTCATTTATAGTAACCCATTCACCTGTATCATAATCAAACAAGTATATACCATCGTTATAAACAACATTGGCAATAAAATATCTATCAATTCCATCTTGATCGAAAAAACTAAAAGCCCCATCGCCACCTACTGCCCTAAATGATTCATCAGGGCCATTTGGGTTTGAACTTTGAAAAACTTGTGTGCCATTATCTTGGGCGCCTGCAAGAAAATAATCCCCTGTTAATGCCGTTGTTGGTGCAACGCCCACAGTGTAAAATTGTGTGACATTATAGCCATTATTGCGCTCCTCAATGGTAATCCCGCCATCACCGGAATAATATACACCGCCATCATTTCCAAAGAGTATTTTGCTAATATCTTCATTACCAAAAACAATAACGTGTTGGTCGGGATGAACTTCATTCAATCCAGTACTTGAATAATATTCAGTAATTTGGGACCAAGTAGCTCCCGAATCTACCGTTTTAAATAAGTCAATCCCCCCAACATATACTATGGCATCATCTAATGGGTTTGCCTTAATAATTAAATCATAAAATGCTTGCCCATTGGTAAAATCGTTTGCCGGTATTCCATCATATACATCGTTGGGCAAAGTCATACTGGTTGTGGATGTAAAACCATCCTCGGTTTTTTCCATAATTATGGGTGAAGTACCAGAGCCTTCTGCTAAAACATAAATTTTTTGTGCATCACTTGATGACGTTGTAATTTGTGTTCTATTACCTTCTGTGATTTCATAAGTTTTTTCAAATGTTACCCCATCTGATGATGATAATACAGTACCTCCGCCATCGCCAAAAACTGTACTATTAATCGTAGATATCCAAATTTTATTATCGGCTCCCACCTCAATATCATTAGGGCAGTACTTATTTCCATTTGTTGTAAGTCCTAATGAAATTTCCTCCCAATTTAAACCACCATCAATAGATTTATATAATCCGAATTCTGGCCCACCAAGAAACGTTGTTGCATTGGCATCGGAATAGAATGAATCTCCTGCTGCTGCATATATTTCAGATACACCTGCGTTATCCCTAATTACGATATCATTTATGTGCTGAATGCCAGGAACAAGAATCCCTGTGAAATCACCATTTCTTGGGTTTAAGGATACGTTGACTGTTTCTGTGATTAAAGTCGTTTCTATTAAATCTCCATCTGCCTTAGTAATCATAACAGCTGGAATAGTAATAGAAGCATCCGATCCACCCATGGGAGTTGGAGCACCATCTATATTATTCATAACAATAGCCGCGATAGCTCCAGCATTTTGTGCGTTTTTAACTTTATCAGTAAAATTACAGCTTCCTCTTCTAATTAGAGCAATTTTTCCGTTAATGCTTGCCCCATTAACCAATGCATTACACCCTTCTGTTGGCAATCCTGTACTATCATCTACCAATACAACATCTGCCGTAATAACAGCCGTAATTTGTGATCCAAAATTACTTGTTGGTTGATATAAATAATCTCCAGCAATAGCTACTGGAGAGTTTATCGATAAATTTGTAGCAGATTGATAAAAACTATCCCCGCTGATCCCTCCAAAAACATTAACCCATGTACTGCCCCTATCAGTTGATTTCCATACGCCATTACCATTAACGTCTCCGCCAACATAAGATTCCCCTGTACCAACATAAAAAATATTTAAATTATTAGGATCGTAAACAATGCTTGAAACGGCTAAATTTTCTGGAATATCCAATTTTTGCCATTGAGATACTGCATTGGAAATATTCGTGTTTTTCCATAAACCTCCACTAACACCTCCCGCAAAAACAATTTCATTAGTAGCATCATTAGGATCAAACATGACAGCCCTAGTTCTGCCTCCCACATTATTAGGCCCTCTTTCTATCCAATTGTTATCTGCTTTGTCACCTGGGACTTTTGCAAAACCACCCTGACCTCGTCTCTTAGCGAGTCCTTCCTGAATATATTTTAAATTTTCTGAAGTAGGTTTTCCTAAAGCAGGGTTCATTGTAAGTTCCCATTGTTCTTCAAAATACTTGTTGGGAGGCAATCCTTTGGATTTTCTTTCTGCTTTTGAAAGTTGAAGCGCTTCTTTAAAAGGACTATTCTTTAAAAACTTTTCATGTAGCTTTCTTAATTCAGCAATATCACTTATGGGTTCTTGATATTTATAATTTATAAATATCCCTAAAGCCATTATTAACGATATGATCAATAAAGTAGTTTTAGTTTTCATGTATAAATTATTAAAGAATTTGGAATTTACAAAAATATTAATTAATAACTATTAAAGACAATTAAAGGTCAATTCCCTTTATCTTTTTATAATGTAGAATCGCTTTACTATCTGAAAGCAACGACACATCATGGCATACAACTAATAATCGCTCGTATAATTGCTCTTGGTTTAGCTTTATTGTTTTTGGTAGTCTATTTAAAATAAGCATATCATAATTTGAAGCCTCTCCATTAAATTTATTGTTAACTGCTGTTGTATAAACACTTAAAAGTTTTTTTATAATCTCATATCCAGCAATTTCCTTATCAATGACTTCCTCAGATCTGTAAATGTTCTCAACACTTATTTTAATGATGTCGTTTATTTGAGCTTCGTATTTACTTTTTTCTAATAGAGCTACGTTGAATTCCCCATTTAAGATGGTGTCTTCATTATTAATAAAAATAGCAACCACTTCGTTAATTAATGTGTTTATAGCCAAGGCCCGTAAATAACTAACCCGGTCTTGTGTGTTTTTTAATTGATGATATTTTTTTGTATTGATAGTATCACGCACCAAATTAATTAAGTACTCAAGGGCAAACTCTTCCTGAATAAGCCCTAAATTGATTCCATCTTCAAAATCAATAATGGTGTAACAAATATCATCGGCAGCTTCCACCAAAAATGCTAAAGGATGACGAGAAAAACTTATATTGTTTTTGCTTCTTTTTACTAATCCCAATTCATGGGCAACATTTAAAAACCCTTCTTTTTCAGATTGAAAAAAACCATATTTTTTATCGGATATATCCTTGGTTGGTTTTTTAGGTAAGGATTCTTTTGGGTATTTTATAAAAGCTCCAAGAGTTGCGTAGCTTAACCGTAATCCACCTTCTCTCCCTTCCCTGCTTTCCGTTAAAATTTTAAATCCGTTAGCATTCCCTTCAAAATCGCATAAATCTTGATATTCTTTGTCTGTTAACTCATTTTTAAACTGTTTTCCGTTGCCTGTTTTAAAAAATTCACCAATGGCTTTTTCTCCTGAATGTCCAAAAGGTGGATTCCCAATATCATGTGCTAAAGCTGCAGCGGCCACTATGGCACCAAAATCATTTGCTTGATAACCGTGAACGGTTTGTAAATGAGGGTGTTTTTCCAATAATTTCTGCCCCACTTTTCTACCTAATGAACGTCCTACTACACTTACTTCCAAGCTATGAGTTAAACGTGTATGCACAAAATCGGTTTGTGATAAAGGAATGACTTGTGTTTTATCCTGAAGGCTTCTAAATTCCGAAGAAAAAATCACCCTGTCATAATCCACTTCAAATCCCAAACGGGTTTCATCCTGTTCTTTTCGAATGCGTTTATTGGTATCGCCAAAGCGTTTTAAGGATAGTAATTGTTCCCAGTTCATTTTTCAAATTTAAGTTCAGGCAAGATAACTAAATTCGGCAAAAATAAAACCAAAATTTAGTAACATTAAGGTAACATTTTAATGACGGTTGTTTAATAATGACATAACATATTGGTAATATTTAAACTGTTTATTTGTACCATATTATTATAGATACAATATGAAACACGTTTTTACATTTTTATTTCTAATGTTTTCAAGTTTAACCTTTGCCCAAAATATGGGTTTAATTGTTGGAAAAGTAGTTGATAAAGAAATGAATCAAGAGCCTTTAATTTACGCTAATATTTCTATTAAGGGAACGCCTATAGAATCAGATTCAGATATCACAGGATTATACATTCTTGAAAATTTAAAAGACGGTAATTATACTTTGGTTTGCAGTTTTATTGGATATGAAACTAAAGAACAAAATATCCAGATAGTTTCTGGTCAACCTACTCAAGTTAATTTCTCATTAGAGCCAACCACCATTTCTTTACATGATTTGGCCTCTTTAAATACTATTGCTAAGGATGTTGATAAAATATCTGTAGCCTTAAATAATTAGTCATTCTTAATATAATTCTAAGAGGCTGTCTAAAAAGTATATATTAACGTCATTACGAGAAATTTTTATTTCGAAGTAATCTGTAAAGCAACTACTTGCAATTTGCAGATTGCTTCATTTCATTCGCAATGACGACTTTTTAGACAGCCTCTTCTATTTAAGCTTTTACCAAAAAAATATAGGTTTTAAAACAGTTTGTTTAGTTATCCATCCTTTTTTTAAAAATCCAATAAAAGTTCAACGCCCCCATTAAGCCAAACTATTACTTCTTTTCTTAATGTTAAATTATTGTTTCCAAATCAATTTTTTTTGCACGACTTAGGTAACGTTTAGCTAACGCTTTCATCACTATTGTTTAATGGTTAGGTAACATCTTGTTTACAGTTTGTGACGTTATTTGCGTCATCAAATATTAAGATAACCAATGAAAAAAAATATACTATTAATTTTACTTTTTACATCCATTTTTTCCTTTGCTCAAAACACAGGTTCTATTGTTGGAAAGCTAACAGATAAAGAATATAATGATGAGCCGCTAGCTTTTGCAAACGTTTTGATTAAAGGAACAATTAAAGGAACAACATCAGATATAGATGGCTTATATGGTTTTGATAATTTAACGCCTGGTTCTTTTACCTTAATTTTTAGTTTTGTTGGTTATGAAACGCACGAAATTAAGGTTCAGGTTTTAGCAGGAAAGGTCACTGAAGTTAACGTGCCCATGGGTGCAAGTGCGGCTTCTCTAGATGAAATTGTAATTACAACCACTACAAAACGGGAAAGTGAGACAGCTTTGTTATTAGAACAAAAGGATGCTGTTGAAATTAAACAAGCCATTGGTGCTGAAGAGTTATCAAGAAAAGGGGTTAGTGATGCTGCTGGAGCTGTTGCTAAAATCTCAGGTATTTCAAAACAAGAAGGCTCAAGGAATGTGTATGTAAGAGGTTTAGGAGATAGATATCAAAATACCACTTTAAATGGTTTGTCCTTACCATCAAATGATGTTGACAAAAAGAACATTGACTTGAATCTGTTTTCAACAGATGTTATTGAAAATGTATCAGTTGCAAAAGCTTATTCCTCTAAGTTTTATGGTGATTTCTCTGCCGGCAACGTGGATATTAGCTCTAAAGATTATACTGGAAATGGACTTTTAGATTTCTCTGTGGGGTCTGGAATTAATACGAATGCCGCTGGCAAGGATTTTGTAAGAAGTGAAGGCACGGGTTATTTTGGTTATTATGGCCGTTATGCGCATAACCCTTTTGCAATAATATTATCACATGGTATTGACCCGGTAAATGCAGGACCACCAATAAATATAACATACGGTGGTTCTGCTGGAAAATCATTCACTTTTAAAAATGGATCCAAATTAAGCTTGTTTGCTACCGGTTCATTCAATAACAATTATGAATACAGAAAAGGTTCTTCAATAGATTATACCTTAGTTGAAAAGAAAGCCTTTGATGCTGCTGAAGAGTATGAATACGCAACAACTTCAACCGTTATGGGTACGGCTCAATATAGAATCAATGATAAAAATAAATTAAAGTATACTTCATTATTCATTAACAACTCTTCAGATGTTGTTGGGTATTTTGGAATTGATGGTCAAGGTAGAAACCGAGATGCACAGTTAGATACCGATAAAGGTTTTTACCAAATGAACGTTCAGTTTGATCAAACCCAAATGACGGTAAATCAACTAGAAGGAAAACATAAATCAGGAAAACTTGAAGTAGATTGGGGATTTGGTTTCAATTTAGTTTACTCAAGACAACCAGACAGAAAACGAATCAGTTTAGAAAACTATCAATATGCTTTAGATAGTGACCCTAACACAAACCCAACGTTTTATAGCAATGTAGTCTTTGATAACCAACGTTATTTCCAAAACATTAAAGACGACGAATTTAATAGCCGATTAAATTTAGCTTACAATATCTCTGATAATTTTAAATTGAATTTTGGTTATGACGGAAAAAGCAAAAAAAGACGTTTTGATAACATAAGATATGGCTATGATATCGTTGACTCTAACTATCCTGTAACTGATGTGAATAATTTTAACAATGCCTTTTCACTTGATAATTTGCGTATTAACTCAAATGATGATAACAGATTATATCAAATAAAAGTTATTAATACCATCCCAAATTTATCAAATACCAACAGACCGGGATTACCCGAAAACTCCTATCTAGCAGCCTTAAATATATATGCGGGCTACATTGATGCTGAAATTAAAGCAGGAAACAAATGGTTATTTGTTCCAGGTGTGCGTTTAGAATCCTTAGAGCAGAAAATAAGTTATGATGTAATTAACCTTGGGAACAACGGTAAAGCTACTATAAATGCCAAAGAAGATTTTTATTTGCCAAGTTTAAATATTAAGTATTCCTTAAATGAAGATAAGAATTTACGTTTTACTGCCAGTCAAACGGTATCGATTCCAGAGTTTAAAGAGGTAGCACCATTTGTTTATGAAGAGATCTCTACACGGGTTGGCGGCAACCCAGATTTATATGGTTCAGATAATCCTGATTTTAAAAATGTAGGTAAAACGTCATACTCCAAAATATTAAATTTCGATTTAAAATACGAATGGTTCTTTAGTAAAAGTGAGCTGTTCTCATTATCAACCTTTGCTAAACAAATTAAAAACCCTATCAATTTAGTGGTTGGGGCCGATGCCACAGGAACGCAGCGTTACTTTAGAACTGGTAATAAAGCAACTGTATATGGCGCAGAGATTGAATTAAGAAAAAACCTATTGCATAATGAGGATGAAGATGCCATATTATCTTTTGGAGTTAACGCAACATATATGAAAACCGAGCAAGATTTATATGATAATGTCAATGGCACATATAATTTATCATTCAATAGAGATAAAGAAGAACTACAAGGTGCTTCACCATTTTTATTAAATGCAGATATTAATTACTCACCTGTTTTTAATAATTACAAACCAACTGCCAACCTAGTATTCTCATATTTTTCCGATAGAATTGATGCATTGGGCTCAGGTCAACTAGGAAACGTCATTGAAAAAAGTGTGTCAACCCTTGATTTTATTTGGAAAAACACTATTAATAACAAATTTGAAATTAATCTAAGGGCTAAAAACTTACTAAATCCAAAAGTAAGGTATATAAGAGAAACAACACTTGGAGATGTTGAGGTAACATCAGCCAATGGAAAAGGAGTTTCAAATTACAAAAGAGGAATGGATTTGGGCATTCAATTAAAATATAAATTTTAACCACTAATATTAAAACGAAAATTAATTAAACAAAAAAAGATGAAAAATAACTTATTTTTAGGACTAGCAATTATTTCAATACTTTTCTCTTGTACAACCGATGATACGGCCGATATCATCATTAATGATTACAGCGACAACAGTGTAACAAACAACACGACTCCTGGCGGTGGAACCGGTGGTACAAATACTGGTACTACAATATATTTAACTGGGACATTCGATTCGGATTTAACTTTAGACCCAATAAACACTTACATTCTTAACGGGCCAGTAATTATGCAAGCCGGAACTACATTAACAATTCCGGCAGGTATGACCATAAAAGCGACTTCTGGTGGAGCTAATATTTACATCGCTATATCTCAAGGTGCTAAAATTTTGGCCAGTGGTACGCCTACAGAACCTATCGTTTTAACATCGGCCAGTTCATCTCCAGCAGCTGGCGATTGGGGCGGGTTAATCCTTTTGGGTAAAGCGCCTATAAACTCCGTTGTAGCCGATGCCACCTCAACATCTGAAATTGCAAGTTTACCTTACGGAGGAACTGATCCTACTGATAATTCAGGTATTGTACAATATTTACGTGTAGAATACTCTGGTGGTGCCGCTGACGGACAATCAGAAAATAACGGATTGTCATTTTATGGAGTAGGTAGTGGAACTGTGGTTCAATATGTTGAATCATTTGAAGGTAAAGATGATGGTTTTGAGTTTTTTGGAGGTACTGTTGAAGTAAGTTACTTGGTTTCAATTAACAACCAAGATGATTCTATTGACTGGACTGAAGGTTTCTCTGGAAAAATAACTAATGCTTATGTGAAGCATGGTGCTGATCATGATAAAGGTATTGAAGCTGATGGCTATAATACTGATTATAGTAATGCTGGAGCTTACTATTCCAAACCAACAATAACAAATGTAACAATTGATGGTTTTGACGCTGCATCTGGTACAGCTGTAAATGTTCGTGCAGGTACACAAGGTTTATTTAATAATTTAACAATTTCAAACTTTAGCTTAGCCTTTAAAATAGATGGTGATGCAGGAGATAATCCTACTGGAGCAGGCGTTTTAACAAATGAGCTACATGTTACTGATATAACATTCACTAATGTTGCGACAAAACTTCAAAACAATACACCAGAAGCTTTTACAGAAGCTAACTTTATTTCTGGTGATGGTAACGGAACTGCCACTGATTTTGCTACTTGGGGCGCAGGTTGGTCAAGAGAATAATAAAATTGATTTACATAAAAAAGAGGCTGTCTAAAAGGGCGTCATTGCGAATGGAATGAAGCAATCTGTAAATTGCAAGTTGCTGATTTACAGATTACTTCGAAATAAAAATTTCTCGTAATGACGGTTAGTATATACTTTTTAGACAGCCTCTTTTTGTGTTTTGTCTTATTTTAAAAATCTTCGTTTCCTTTAACTTCCGATTCTTTTAAATTAGCAATAACATTCGTGTTATAATCTACTTCTTTTACTGTTTCTTTTGTCCAGTAAAACCATTTGCCGACTTTTTTACCATTATCATAATTTGCAGAAATAATTTTTTTGCCTTCTGTGTCAAAGCTTAACCACTCACCTTGTAGTTTACCGTCTGCCGTATAAGTTCCTGTTTGACTTACTACGCCATTGTCATGATAATAAACAACTTCAATTAAATTAGTGTCTTTGTTAAGTTTTAAATCTCTCTTTTGTTGTGCAAAAGAAACCACAGTAATTAAAAAGGCAAAATAAAATAATACTAATTTCTTCATAATTATGGGGGTTTTAACATTATAACTCAAATATACAAATTTGATAACTTTAAAACAACACCTACATAACGTTAAGATAACATTAAGTATGTAACGTATTGTTTTTCAATCAATTAATAATTGAAGATTTAACATTGGAATATTAATAATTACTTAATGTTCCCTTTACAATGGTGTAAATTAAAACCATTATATTTACTTTGTCTTAAGACAAAACAATTTAGTTATTCATATAATCTATTAGTTTTTGTCGACTACATTATCATGATTTCTAATGAGCTGCCTTAGGCCAGGGCAGCTTTTTTATGCAATAATAATATTAAGGAAACATTAAGTTAACATTAGTAGTAGTCCTTTGCAACGACAAAAACTAATAAAACATTAAATGAAAATTAAATTATCGCTAACATTATTAATGATGTCATTATCATTATTGACTATGGCTCAAGAAACACCAGCGCCAAAATTTGGAAAAGGACTTTTTAATTTGGTAGGGAAAGATAGTAGCTGGACCATGAAAGTGGCTGCAAGAATGCAATTTTTAACGGTTGTGGACTGGGACAACCAAGACGGAAAATATATTGACCCACAATCAGAATTTACCGTTAGAAGAGCGCGATTAAAGTTTGATGGATTTGCTTATTCTCCAAAATTAGAATATAAATTAGAATTAGGATTATCAAATGATGACATCTCAGGCGCATCAGTTTATACAGGTAATGCCCCAAGATATATCCTGGATGCGGTTGTAAAATGGCATTTTGCTAAAAATCTGGAATTATGGTTTGGACAAACTAAATTACCGGGGAATAGGGAACGCGTAATTTCTTCAGGCAATATGCAATTTGTTGATCGTTCTTTATTAAATAGTCGCTTTAATATAGATCGTGACATAGGATTTCAATTAAGACATCATTTTAATTTAACTGATAGTTTTATAGTTAAAGAAATATTTGCGTTATCTCAAGGAGAAGGCAGAAACATTACTACAGGAAATTTAGGGGGACACCAATATACCACTAGAGTAGAATTATTACCTTTCGGTGATTTTGAAAGTGATGGCGATTATTCTGGAGGTGATTTAAAAAGAGAAGAAACACCTAAATTGGCTTTAGGAGCATCTTATGATTACAATAATAATGCGGTGAAAAACAGAAGTAATCAAGGTTCTTATATGACTAATGATATTGGCTTTTATGAAACCAATATAAACACCTTGTTTATTGATGCTATGTTCAAATACAACGGATTCTCTTTCATGGGAGAATATGCTAACAGAGACTCTAAAGATCCTTATGCCAAAAATTCTGATGGTTCTTTAACAGGAAGTGAAGTTCAAGTTGGAAATGGTTTAAATCTTCAAGCGGGATATTTGTTTAAAACCAATTGGGAATTAGCCGGTCGTTACACCAATATCGCTTATGATAAAACAATCACCGGACGAGATGTAGAAAATCAATACACTTTAGGCGTGTCAAAATATATCGTTGGGCACAAACTTAAAGTACAATCAGATATCAGTTATTTAGATTTTGGATCTAATGACAAATTAATGTATAGATTACAATTTGATATTCACTTTTAATAATAAAAACATGAAAAAAAGCATAATCATTATCGCAATAGCTTCCTTAAGTATTGCTTGTGGAAACAAAAAATCAAATAACGAAGCAGGTCAAGTAGCTGAATTGACTGGATCTGTATCCATTGATGGTTCTGGAACAGTATTTCCAGTATCTGAGGCGGTTGCAGAAGAATTTTTAAAAGTTGAACCTAGAGTAAAAGTAACCGTTGGCGAAAGTGGAACTGGTGGCGGATTTAAAAAATTTGGTGCTGGTGTTACAGATATTAGTGATGCCTCCAGAGAAATAAAAGATAAAGAAATTGCACTTTGTAAAGAAAACGGTATTGAGTATGTTCAATTAACGGTAGCTTTAGATGGTATTACGGTAGTGGTTAACAAAGGCAATACCTGGGCAACAACGATGACTACTGAAGAATTGAAACAGTTGTGGGAACCTAACAGTAAAATAACTAAGTGGAACCAAATCAGAAAAGAATGGCCAAACGAAGAAATTCACTTATACGGCCCAAACACTTCTCACGGTACCTATGATTTCTTTACAGAAGTTATTATGGGTGAGTCAGGAGCAAGTAGAACCGATTACAATGCTGTTTCAGATTACAATGTTGCCGTTCAAGGTATTGAAAAAGATAAATATGCGTTAGGTTACTTTGGATTATCTTATTACGAAGAAAATAAAGATAAACTGGGTGTTGTAGCCATTGATAACGGAAATGGAGCGGTTTTACCAAGTATTGAAACAGTTGCAAATAACACTTATGCGCCCCTATCGCGTTCCTTGTTCATCTTTGTCAGCAAAAAATCTGCTCAAAGACCTGAAGTGAAAAAATTTGTGGAGTTCTATTTAGATAACGCTCCTGAATTAAGTAAAGAAGTTGGTTATGTGCCCATGCCAAAAAGCGGATATGATGCCCAGAAAGAAGCATTCAAGAATGCTATTAGTGGACAATAAAAGCAATAAATATATGTTGAGGCTGTCTAAAAAGTATATCTTAACCGTCATTACGAGAAATTTTTATTTCGAAGTAATCTGTAAATAAACAATTTACAGATTGCTTCATTCCATTTGCAATGATGCCTTTTTAGACAGCCTCAATTTCTATATATGAAATTAAAAGAAAAAATAATTGAGTTTTTGTTGAAGCTTTGTGCTTCAATAACCATACTTACTACTATTGGCATCATTGCTGTCCTTTTGTTTGAAAGTATTTCTTTTTTTAAAAGTGTATCAATATTGGAGTTTTTCTCAGACACGCAATGGACGCCTTTATTTAGTGAAAAACATTTTGGTATTTTATCCTTACTGTCCGGAACATTTTTAACATCGGCCATTGCCATTGCTGTTGCACTTCCTATTGGGTTAACCATTGCCATTTATTTAAACATGTATGCGCCAAAAAGTTTTAGAAAAACCTTAAAACCTTTTTTAGAAATTTTAGCTGCGATTCCAACGGTTGTCTATGGTTTTTTTGCACTCTCAATTGTGACGCCATTTTTACAAACTATATATCCGGATTTAGAAACATTTAATTCTTTATCTGCAGGTTTGGTCATGGGGATTATGATTATACCTTTTATTTCATCGTTAAGTGAAGATGCTTTATATGCCGTCCCAAAATCGTTAAAAGAAGCGGCATTCGGTATGGGCTCCACACGTTTTCAAACGGCAATAAAAGTCATGGTTCCGGCTGCCTCTTCTGGCATCATAGTTTCTGTAATTCTAGCAATATCAAGAGCCATTGGTGAAACCATGATTGTTGCTATTGCAGCAGGCCAACAAGCGCAATTCTCATTAAACCCAACCATCCCAACCCAAACAATAACATCATATATTGTTCAAGTAAGTATGGGTGATGCACCTCAGGGTTCCATTGAGTACAAAACTATTTTTGCAGCAGGATTAACCTTGTTTTTGTTTACCTTTTTATTAAATACGGTGAGTTTTTGGATAAAGAAAAAGTATCAAGAAAAATATGAATAATTTACAAAAAAACAGACTCATTGATGCCGCTTTTAAAATGGTTGGTATGTTATGTACTTTATTAGGCATCCTTATATTGGTTATTTTATTATATAATATAATCCGTGTAGGTTACACGCGTGTGAATTGGGATTTTATATCAAGTCTACCCTCACGAAAACCAGAAGAAGCCGGTATTTATACTGCGATTATTGGCACATTGGATTTGATGTTGCTTACCATTATTTTTGCGATACCAATTGGTATTGGTGCAGGCCTTTATTTGGAAGAATATGCTAAAAAATCACGACTATCAACATTATTGGAAATTAACATTGCAAATTTAGCAGGTGTTCCTTCAATCATTTATGGACTGCTTGGTTTAGGTATTTTTGTTCGTTTTTTCGGTTTTGGTGGCAGTATTTTATCTGGAGCTTTAACCTTGTCATTATTAATATTGCCAATAATAATAGTGGCCACAAGAGAAGCAATAAAAGCGGTCCCTCCTTCATTAAAAGAGGCTTCTTTCGCTTTAGGGGCCTCAAAATGGCAAACTTTACAAAAGGTTGTATTACCTTCATCCTCTGGAGGAATTGTAACGGGTATTATATTATCTTTATCAAGAGCCATTGGTGAAACGGCTCCATTAATAGTAGTTGGTGCCATGGCTTATGTACCCTTTGTACCACATTCATTATTTGACACATTTTCAGTATTGCCCATGCAAATATTTACATGGACCACACGACCACAAGCAGGATTTGCCATAGCTGCAGGGGCCGCAATTATAATTTTATTAGGCATTACTTTTTTAATGAACGGTATTGCTGTTTATCTTAGAAATAAATGGCAAAACAAATTGCAATAACTATGGAAACAATTATAGAACAATCACTACCTATGGATGAAATAGTAGACAAATCATTAAAAAAAACACATACTATTGAAGTAAATGGTGCCAAAGTATGGTATGGTGATTTTATGGCCATAAAGGGCATTGATATGATGATTAAACCAAATACCGTGACATCGTTTATTGGTCCTTCCGGTTGTGGAAAATCTACCTTTCTTCGCTTATTTAATAGAATGAATGATTATGTTGATGGGTTTAGAATGGAAGGGAAAATTAAGGTTAACGGAAGAAATATTTATAAAGACAAAGTGCATGTAGAAGAGTTGCGCAAAGAAATTGGTATGGTTTTTCAAAAGCCAAATCCATTTCCAAAATCAATCTTTGAAAATGTAGCTTATGGATTAAAAATACAAGGCATCAAAGACAAAAAGCTTATTAATGACCGTGTTGAAAAAGCCTTAAGGCAAGCTGATCTTTGGGAAGATGTAAAAGACAATTTAAAAAAATCTGCTTTAGCCCTTTCTGGAGGACAACAACAGCGATTATGCATTGCCAGAACCTTGGCTGTAGAACCATCAATTATCCTTATGGATGAGCCTACTTCAGCACTTGACCCTATATCTACATCAAAAATTGAAGATCTTATCTTTGAATTAAAAGAAAAGTACACCATAGTCATTGTAACACACAATATGCAACAAGCCAGTAGAATTAGTGATTATACAGCGTTTTTCTATTTAGGAAATCTTATTGAATTTGACAAAACAAAAAATATTTTTACAAACCCAAAACAACAACAAACCGAAAATTACATTACAGGACGTTTCGGATAATAATATAAATTATGCAAAATGTAATATACCATCGTGACATTTTAAATCAAAGCGGCATGGATATGCTTTCCCTTTGCAAAGGTCAATTGGAAAAAGCTAAAGAGTCTTTTGTAAATCACGACAGTGATTTAGCAGAAGAAGTCATTCGAACCGAAACCAGAGTAAATGCGCTTGATTTAAAAATTGAAAAAGATTGTGAGAAATTCATCGCTCTTTATACGCCAGTTGCTATAGATTTAAGGTTTGTTATTGCGCTTCTTAAAATAAATTCTGAATTAGAACGTATAGCTGACCACGCCTATAGTATTTCTAAATACGTTATAGATATTGATACGGTCATCCCACCACATTTATTAAAGGCAGTCCAATTTGACACCATGTTCGAAACAGTCATGAATATGTTGGATCATGTTACCGAAGCTTATGAAAACAAAAATGTAAAAATTGCCCGGAAAGTATTTAAAAAAGATAGAATATTAGATGATTTAAATATAAAATCATTCACTGTTTTAGAAGAAGAAATAAAAAAAGACAACGGTATTATTGCTGAATCTTTAATTTTGTTTTCCGTTGTAAAAAAATTAGAACGCGTAGGGGATTTAATTAAAAATATTGCTGAAGATATTATTTTTTATATAGATGCCGAAGTACTTAAGCATCAAAAAAAGAAGTAAATACAATCCAAAACCCATAATTTAAAAAGTTTGTTTTTTTTAATTTGTAACTTTTTAATAACATTGGAAAATATTAATTAAGTAATTTTGCCCAATTAATATTTATAAAATTCTTATGGAAAATATTTACTTGTATATGATTATTGCATTGGCCATTTTAGCAGTTGCTGATTTGGTAGTTGGTGTAAGTAATGATGCTGTAAACTTTTTAAATTCGGCCATAGGCTCTAAAGCCATTTCATTTAGAACCATCATGATTGTGGCAAGTTTAGGAATTGGAATTGGCGCCATATTCTCAAGCGGCATGATGGAAGTGGCCCGTAAAGGCATATTCAATCCTGGAGAATTTATGTTTAGTGAGATCATGATAATTTTTCTGGCGGTCATGATTACCGATATTTTATTATTGGATTTTTTCAACAGTATTGGTATGCCAACCTCTACTACGGTTTCTATTGTATTTGAATTACTGGGTGCTGCAGTAGCCATTTCGCTTATTAAAATTGGCCATGATGGTGACAGCTTTAGTGATCTTTTAAATTATATCAATACATCCAAAGCTTCAGAAATTATATTTGGAATACTCCTCTCGGTCATAGTTTCATTTACCGTTGGGGCATTTGTTCAATGGATTGCAAGGTCATTACTATCTTATAATTTTGAACGAAAGGCAGCATGGGTTGGGGCCTTATTTGGTGGTATTGCCTTAACATCTATTACCTATTTCATTTTTATGAAGGGTATTGGTGGGACTAATTACGCTAAACAAACTTTTGATATTACCGGAGGTGAAACTATTAAAGATTTTTTAGAGCAACAAGTACTTTTAATTGTTATGATAAGTTTTGTGTTTTGGTCGCTGTTATCATATACATTAATTCTTTTTGCCAAAACAAATATTTATAAGTTAATAATCCTTGTTGGTACTTTTGCCTTAGCACTAGCATTTGCCGGGAATGATCTTGTGAACTTTATTGGTCCTACAACTGGTGCTTATCAAGCTTATTTAGATTTTATGAATCCTGCCATTAATACACTTGGGTTGTCTGCTTCAGAATTTTCAATGCATAGTCTAAGTACAAATGCGAATACACCAACCTTATTATTGGTATTTGCCGGGTTAATCATGATATTAACGCTTTGGTTTTCTACAAAGGCTAGAAATGTGGTGAAAACTTCACTTGATTTATCAAGTCAAGGTGAAACAAAAGAACGTTTTCAACCCAACTTTTTATCTCGGGTGTTTGTAAGATCTGCCATATTAATGTCTCAAGCGTCTGCTTACATTTTACCAAGCTCATGGCAGGTTAAAATTGACAAACAATTTGAAGCGCCGGTAATTGCCCTTAATAGAGACAAGAAGTTTGAACTTCCAGCCTTTGATTTGGTTAGAGCCGCTGTAAACTTAATGGTTGCTGCGGTTTTAATATCCATAGCAACATCCTATAAACTACCTCTTTCAACAACCTATGTTACTTTTATGGTTGCTATGGGAACCTCGTTAGCTGACAGGGCTTGGGGAGCAGAAAGTGCAGTATATAGAGTTGCCGGGGTACTAAATGTTATTGGTGGGTGGTTTTTTACAGCCTTTAGTGCATTTACCGCAGCTGCCATAGTTGCCTTTCTGTTAAACTTGAATATTAACATCATGTTCCCGCTGTTATTAGTGATTGCATTTGCAATATTAATAAGAAGTTCTATTTCTTATAATAAAAAATCTAAAGAAATAAAGGCCGAAGATAGTTTAACAAAAGCTGAAAGCAGTTCAGTACAAGGTGTTATTCATGAAAGTGCCAGCAATATTGCCAACGTTGTAAAACGTGGTAACAGAATTTATACCAATGCCATTAATGGTCTTGCGCTACAGGATTTAGCTCTGCTGAAAAAGAATAAAAAACAAATTGTTAAACTGTCTGACGAGGTTGATGAACTGCGTGATCATATTTTTTATTTTATAAAAAATCTGGACGATTCCAGTATTGGAGCCAGTAATTTTTATATTCATATTTTGGGTTATTTGCAAGATATGACACAATCATTGGAGTACATTTCCAAAGTGAGTCATAAGCATGTACATAACAACCATAAAAAATTAAAATTCAATCAAATAAAAGAATTAAAAGAGGTTGATGCGCGTTTTGAACGATTATTTGAGAACACTAGAATGGCATTTGAATCCAGATCATTTGAAGAAATAGGGGTTATTTTAACCAGAAAGAATGAGATTTTAAAACTGGTTACCGGTAAAATTCAAAAACAAGTGGAGCGTACCAGAACTGAAGAATCCAGTCCAAAAAACACCACCTTATATTTTAGTCTGCTTCTTGAAACTAAAGATTTATTGAATGCTACCATGAATCTTTTAGAAGAATATCATAAATCACATGATAGTTCGGTAGCACCTGCAACCATTAAAAATCCTGGTGAAGCATAATATGCTATAATACTTAACTTAAATAAGAGGCTGTCTAAAAAGTCAAGTTCTAAGTCATATTGAGCCTGTCGAAATATTTAACTTATTGATAATCAATATCGGTTTCGACAAGCTCAACCTGACAAACTAAATAGGGTCTCCTCATTCTAGTATAAACGATTGATATTCAATAAAACAAACTGTATTTCAGCACATTTATA
>Ga0207906_1000213_pt1 | contig 31403 bp, 29 predicted proteins | sample LinPmetageLP37_FD_184050 | JGI IMG/M metagenome (GOLD analysis project Ga0207906, IMG submission 184050) | Marine viral communities from the Pacific Ocean - LP-37 (SPAdes) | ecosystem: Environmental > Aquatic > Marine > Oceanic | place: Pacific Ocean | collected 2010-06-16 | reverse complement strand
GGAGATAAAGCATTAGTACATCCTGAAAATTTATTTTTACGTTTTTACAGAGAAACTAAAACTAATCAGTCTACAGGATTAGGATTAGCCATTGTTAAGAAAATATGTGATTTATATGGCTTTAAAATCTCATATAAATTTGAGGCGAACTATCATATTTTTTCAATAGATTTTTCTAAATAATATTTTTTGTTTTAATTTTTACTTTAAAATCCCTTTAGATTTCTACTCTACTTTTGTGGTAAAAAGAACAGTATTCTAAAAATTCATTTTTCCTTTAACAGACAAAATCAAAACAATTTCAATTATGAAAACCCAAACATTAAACAAAGTTGCAGAAATCACAGCGTTATTCTGGCTAGTGAAAATAATAGCTACCACATTAGGCGAAACCTTAGGAGACTTTATTGCGCAAACGCTAGGTTTAGGATATACAGTTGGTATTTTAATTACGTTTGCCTTTTTCTTAATTGTTTTAGGTATTCAGTTGTATTCAAAAAAATATGTGCCACTATATTTTTGACTTGTTATTATTTCAACAACGACTTTAGGAACTGAGGTTTCAGACTTTATGGATAGAAGCCTTGGACTTGGCTATACATACGGAAGTTTAGTATTAGTGATTTGTTTAATCGTAACGTTATTACTTTGGCACCGAAAATACAAGAATTTAAAAGTCTATCCTATAATTGACCGAAACAAGGAATTATTCTTTTGGATAGCTGTATTATTTTCAAATAGTTTAGGAACAGCCTTTGGAGATTATCTAAGTGATGAAATTGGTTTAAGTTATTTAGTTGGTGCATTGGTAACAGCATCCATAATAGCATTTGTTATGCTATTGCATTACTTTACAAAAGTGAATCAAATACTATTATTTTGGATTGCATTTGTATTTACACGTCCATTTGGTGCTACGTTTGGCGACTTTTTAACCAGGCCATTAGTTAAAGGTGGTTTGGATTTAGGAACATTGCCAGCATCTTTAGTTTCGTTGATTTTGATTTCAGTACTTATTTATATTTCACATAGAAAGCATCAACAAAAAGCGATTGAAGAATTACTTTAGATTCTCTTAAAATATTCTTTAGAATTACATGTTATTTTTACACTATTATTAATTTAAAAAGGATAGATTATGAAAACATTTAAAATAATTTTAGCTGCTTTTTTAATTTGCACAATGTTCGCTTTTTCTTCAGGAGGAGATAAAGTGCCACAAAAAGTAAAAGATGCTTTTGCAAAGAAATTCCCAACTGCAAAAAAAGTAAAATGGGAAAAAGAAAATACTACGGAATGGGAAGCTGAATTCAAAATGAATAAGATTGAATATTCTGCTAATTTCTTGGAGGATGGCACTTGGCAAGAAACAGAACACGAAATTGATGAAAAAGAAGTTCCTCAAAATGTTAAGTCTGCCTTAACCTCTGCTTTTCCTGGTTATGAGATTGAAGAAGCTGAAATCTCTGAAACCAAAGATGGCTTGTTCTATGAGTTTGAAATTGAAAAAGGAGAAAGCAACATGGAAGTGGCTATCAATTCTAGTGGTAAAGTTGTTAAGCAAGAAGTAAAAAAAGAAGAAGATAAGGAAGATAATGATTAGTTAGTTTTAGTTTTTCATAGTAGTTGACTGGTTAGTTTGAAAATGCCCAAATCTGTATCAGATTTGGGCATTTTCTTTTTATTTATAATCTGAGTATAAAAGACTATGAATTTTCTTTAGAATTGCATACTATTTTCAACATAAGATTATTTTAAATTCTTATTCTACTATGAGGTAAAGAAATTGAAAACGAGGAGTTATTCCACTTTATAAATACTCATCTCTTCATCATAAATAGGACTTTCAATTGCTAAAAAATCTAAGACACTATGAAAGATATTGTGTTGGGAGTGCTCTTGATTCTCTTTAATCTTTCTTGAATTGTCAGATGTCCAAACAATAAATGGAATATCTAATTGCTCTTTTGGTGCTATACTAGCAGGTATTCCATGCATGTACAAGTTATTCTCACCTAAAGATTCGCCATGATCAGATATAAATATCATAGATGCGTTATAGGCTTCCAATTGTTTTAATTCGCCTATTAATGTAGCTAAAATATAATCTGTGTACAGAATAGTGTTATCGTAAGCATTTATAAGTTCTTGTTCCGTACAGTTTGCAAGTTCAACACTTGTACAGATAGGAGTAAATTTGTTAAACTCTTGTGGGTATTTTTTAAAATACGTTGGCCCATGACTTGTACTTGTATGCAAAACAACCAGTATTTTGTTTTTATCACTAGCTTGTATTTGCTCTTTTAAACCATTAAGTAAAATTTCATCGTATTCGCAACGCTCGCCAACACAGTCTTTTCTTAAATCGGTTTTATTTTTAAAATTTTTAATATTAACTGTTGGTTCTCCCCAATTTGTAGTTTTCCAAATCACTTCAATATTATTTCTAAATAAGTAGTTTGGTAATATTTCATATAGTTTATTGGTGTATTCGTGTTCTAAAATACACTTTAGACCAGCTGTTGTATAAGTTGCACAAGATTCAGATTGAAAATGATGCACATTTTCTATTTCAGAAAGAAGCGGATTCGTATTCTTATTATATCCATATAAAGAAAAATTACTACTTCTTGCAGACTCGCCAATAACTAGTACAGCTACAGATTTTCTATTATTTTTTATAGTAGCATCTGGCAACAAAATCTGTTTTTTATCCTTTTTGTTAATATGGTCGTAATATCGAGTTGTATTTACAACATAAGACCAAGGCATGGTTAAACCACCTAAGGTTTTCGAGTTTTTATCTATCCATAACCAATTTGCAGAATTCACATAAGCAATGCCTAATAAAAATACTAAAGTTAAAAGAACATGTGTAATAAATTTTTTAAAAGTAACACGAACAACTTTAAATTTAAAAAGCAAAATACTTGGAATAATTCCTAAAAAAACAAGGTAAAGAATCATGCCAAAAGAAAAGAAACTAGTAGATTCTTCATAATTAGTATTAAGAATATTACCAATCATAGTTCTATCTAAAATAACACCATATGTGTTTATAAAATAGACAGCAATAGCACTAATACAGAAAAACAGAGTCAAAATACATTTTCCAATGCCACGCAGTAAATAGAGTCCAATGTAAAAAACAATTGCATTTAAAAGTAATGAGGCTATTATTAAACTAACTACCAATAAAACACCATTAAAGCTCGCTACATCTATGTTATTGCAAACAAATTTAAAGAAAGGATATTGATATAGAACTAGATTAACCAGACTTACTAATACAGCGTAAGAACTAAGCTTAATTGTTTTTAACATATTTATATGTAATTATAAAGAACGTAATAACTAATACTATTAATGAAATATAGAAAATAACTAAATTATGTTTTATAAGTTTCAAGATAACTAGATACGCCCAGATGGACAAAATTAGCATAATAATTGGATAGAATCTTCTATTTTTCATCCAATCCAACCAATTTAAATTATTATTTATTCTTATGCTTAGTATTGCTATTATATAGCCAATAGTGCTACCTATAATGACATCCAATGGGTAATGAGCGCCTACAGCTACTCTTGAAAAAGCAATAGTAAAACCTATTGCAATAAGAGAAATGGACCAAAATACCTTTTGTACTATTTTTTTTGGCATAAACGCATATAGCAAGACAGTAATGACTATAAATGCTGTCATTGAATGCCCTGAAGGTAAAGAGGTGTGCAATATATTTGGTCTACCCATAATGGTAAAAGTATTCATATCTATCATTGCTGCTGGTCTAGGTACTGCAAAAATAATTTTAAGAAGAGCAGATGTAATCAATGCAAATATGGATGATGTTAATATAACTTCCCAAAATATTGGTGCAATAATGAAAAAAATAAAAATAAAAGGAAAAATTATAAGTGCATCGCCCAAATATGTTATGTTATACATTAAATTAGGGTAAATAGATAAAATGCTATTTAGAGTTAAAAACCAGTCCTTTTGAGACGCTACATAGGTATTTACAAAAGTGCCATCTAAAGAAAATGCAAAAAAACAAAAAATCAAAAACAATATTATAAATGGCACTACGAACAGCCTTAACTTGACATTTTTGAAATTATTTATGACAGTTTTATCAAGTTGCGTCTCGGTTGTTTTGTAGGTGGTATCTAATTCTATGGTGTTTATCATCAGTAATTTACTACTTAAGTACTTAAAATATGGAGTGAAATCAATTGCTTAGGTTTGCGATTTAAATTTTCCATACACCAATGATACAATGCAATTCTAAAGGAAATTTTAAGATGATAGTTACTTTAAATATTCTTTAGGATTCAAGATTATTTTGAGATTAAATTTTCAATAAAAAAGTTGATAGGATCTGGATACTAAATAGACCTCATAGAATTTTGGTAAAACAATAGGAGAGAGGAGCGTACATGTTTTAGGGGTTTAGTAATACATATTATTAAGAGTTAAGAATATGAAAGGGATTTCAGAGCAATGTTAATAGTTACCATGTTTCCTAAAATATAGCGTAACGAAACGTAATTGTTTCCAAAAGTTTATGAAGTCTTGATTTTTTTGTTTCTTTTTTTATCAAGAAAAAAAGATTTACTAAAAGCTTGACTAGTACTAAACTTCCAAATTCTATTTTACATAATATAAAAAGTTCCAAACAAAAAAGTTTAAATAATAGCGAAAATAGAATAAGTGCTTAGAATTTTATCCTTCATAAAATTTAAGCTCTTATGGCAAGTTTACGAGAATCGCGTAGAAAAAAATATTAAGGACAAATACCAAATACGCAAAATTTTGAATAACAGTAAAAAGGTTAGCTTTTATTTTGGCGCTGGCAAAGCGGTTGGAAATTGTGTTTAAAAATAAATGCCATAAAAGGCATTTAAATTTTTAAAAAGCAATCGAGCGCATTGGCATGCGGCTATTTTACATAACGGCAAATTATAGATACAAATGTTTTAAACGCTGCGAAGCAAACCGCTTATTTGTTTAATGACCCAAGTTCCAATTATTTTAATGAAAATGTATGTATCTGGGATATTTTACATAATATTGAATTATAGCTTACGAATGTTAATGAACACTTGATCGTAAAATGGCTGTAACATAATTGTTGACGATATAAAACACTACGTGTTCATTATATCTACAATTATGTTAAATACACAGTATTCGCCATTTTACTCATATAACACATTTGTACTATAATTTATATTATGTAAAATAGAATATTTAAATCCACACCTCTCTCATGTAGCCAAAAACAAAAAACCACATACAATTAAGTACATGGCCTTCCATTTTATGGTTTTATTTAATATTACAACCATTCTAAAAAGTAATCCATCATTTCTTCTTTTAACTCATAGTGTAGTTTAATATAATTTTTCATATCATCACGTAACGTATTCTGTTCATTTCTCATTCTACCATCTATACTTTCTTCGTAACTAACTCTATTAATGTTTATCATTTTATTTCTGATTCTGTGAAGTAGTTTTGAAATAGCGTCTTTTTCAATCAGGATTCTATTCTGAAAAACTTCTAAAGGTTTTAATGCCTTTTGTCCAAATTCCCGTTCTGCAATTTCTTCCAATTTTTCTTGAAAAGTATCCATTTCATTAAAATGAAATCTCAACTCTCTCTTCCATGTTTCTAAATTGAATTTTAGGTCGCTTAGATATAATACTTTTGTCTGCATAATACGTCTCTATTTATGTTAATTAATTTTTTACTAATTGACTTTGAATGTTTGTTGGTACCGCTTGATATGATGAAAATGAGGTGCTAAAAGTAGCGCGTCCTTGTGTTAACGATCTTAAATCTGTTGAATAGCCAAACAACTCATCTGCAGGTATTTGGCAATTCAATACTTGATAATTTTCACTGTTCTCAAAACCTTGTATCACAGCGCGTCTGGACTGTAAATCAGTCATGACTTGTCCTACCATTTCTTCCGGAACTTTAACAATGAGTTCGTTTTTAGGTTCCAATAATTTTGGGTTTGCATTTAAGAAAGCTTCCCTAAAGGCATGCGCTCCGGCAATTTTAAAGGAAATATCATTTGAATCTACTGAGTGCATTTTGCCATCATAAACCATGACCCTAATATCCCTGATATAAGAACCAGTTAGTGGCCCTGATTCCATAACTTCCAACACACCTTTCATTATAGATGGTAAATATCTGGCGTCAATGACTCCACCTACAATACAATTATAAAAAACCAGTTTTCCGCCCCAGGTCAAATCAATTTCTTCTTTACCTCTTATATTAAATCCTTCGGGTTCATCCATGCCTTCTTGCCATGGTTCAATTTTAATATGTACTTGTGCAAATTGTCCTGAGCCACCTGATTGTTTTTTATGCTTGTAATTGGCTGTTGATGACCTTTGAATGGTTTCTCTGTAAGCTGTTTTTGGTTTTTCAAATATGGCTTCTACACCGTAAATGTTTTTTAATGTCCAATCTAATGTTGCCAAATGCAATTCGCCTTGACAACTTATTAGCATTTCCTTATTTTCTTGTGAGAATGACAAATTAACCGTGGGGTCCTGTATATGAATTTTCTTTAGCGCTTCATTTAATTTTTCATCATCGGTTTTATTGGATGCGGATACTGATAAAATAATCCTATCGTCTGGATATTGTATTTGTTTTAAAGTAATGGGGTTTTTTCCACTGTACAGCGTATCATTTGTTTCTGAAAACTTCAATTTTAAAGTGGCTCCTATATCACCAACGCTCAGTTTAGAAACGGATTGCCTTTCTTTACCATCCATAATAAATAATTGGTTGATAATTTCTGTCTCTCCAGTTCTTGAATTTGTAAGTCGGTCATTAACATTCAATTCACCAGACTTTACTTTAAAAAAAGTGATTTGACCTAAATTTGTCTGAAAAAGTGTTTTAAACACAAATAATACGGTTGGTCCGGTAGTTTTAGGAAATAACTCATCGCCCTCAACGGTCTGCTCTGGTTTTAAATCGGCTGCTGCCGGAGCTACATTATCAATAAATCCCATTAATCTGCCAGAACCCATATCATTTAATGCCGAAACGCAAAAAACGGGAAATAAATCATGATTTAACATTCCCGCTTTGATTCCTTTTCGCATCTCATCTTCATTTAAGGTGCCTTTTTCAAAAAATAATTCCAAGAGGTCATCATCATTTTCGGCAGCTTTTTCAATTAATTCATTACGTAGTTTGTCTGCCAGTTCTTTTTGGTCGTCCGGGATTTTTAACTTTTCTGGTTTCCCTCCATTTGGCCCGAATTTATAAAGCTTCATTTTAAGAACATCAATAATGCCTTGTGCGCCATCAATCTTAATAGGATATTGAATTCTAACGGCATTTTTCCCTACTAAAGATTGAATGCCTTTAAAACTGTTTTCAAATTTAGTGTCAGAATGATCTATTTGATTGACTACAAATAGCGTTGGGATATTGTATTTATCAATATAATTCCATATAATCTCGGTGCCTACTTCAACCCCTTGCCTTCCATTTATGGTTGTAACAACAGTATCAGCCACTCTAATAGATGAAATTATTTCCCCAATAAAATCATCTAACCCCGGAGTATCAATGATGTTAATTTTATAATTACGCCATTCCGTATGCATGGGAGTCGCATAAATAGATGAAGACCGCTCATGTTCAATGCTATGATAATCTGAAACAGTATTATGATCTTCTACAGTACCTCGCCTATTTATAAGTCCGGCTTCAAATAACATGGTTTCTGAAAGTGTTGTTTTGCCACTGTTATGGGCTCCAACTAAAACAATATTTTTAATGTGTTTTTCGTCAAATATTTTCATGTTCTGGGAATAATTATTGTGAAAATAAATCTACGGTGTTTAAATTATAAAAAAAATGACATTAATCATCAAAATTCTTTAAAAAAAATGTAGTTACGGTATAAATATATATTTGAATATGTTAATATGGTATTAAACTTTCTTGTTTTTTTTATAAAAATGCTTCTTAAAAAAGATATACAAGTATATTTGCAACCTTAATTGAATGCTGCTTGAAAATGAAAGAAAAACCCAAATCAAAAACTGAAAAATCACGCCTGCATTTATTACACCAGTATTATAAGTATACTGGGTTTTATTCGTTTGTAGGAAATGCAATAAAAAATGCACTTCCTTATATTTTGTTTTTGGTTATCATTGTTTTTGTTTTCAATGCCTTTTTCAATATTAATGAGGGATTAATTCACTTAACGGAAGTATTACCTGTATCAGGGGTTTTAGTGTTTTTTTATATTTCTGAAACGGTTTTAGGCTTGGTACCGCCCGAAATATTTATTGCATGGGCCGGTAAAATGAGTCAACCGTGGTTGTATTTAGCGGTATTGGCGTTTTTATCTTATTTTGGTGGGCTTTGTTCGTATTGGATTGGGATTGGGATTACCAAAATACCATCTGTACATCAATATTTAGAAGTCAAAATGGCTAGTCAACTTAAAAATTCTAAGAAATGGGGTGGTTTTTTAATTATAGTTGGAGCTTTACTGCCACTACCCTTCTCTATGGCATGTTTAGCTGCCGGCATTATAGAGTTTCCTTTTAAAAATGTTGTTATTTATGGGACCTTAAGATTTTTAAGATTTCTTATTTATGGACTGGTCATCTTTCATGTGTTTTAATTATTCAATAGATCAATAGCTTTTCTATATCTAAATATTACCTTTGCAAAAAATTTTATATATATGATTTCATTCTTAAATATTTTTAGGATAGTCGCCATTTTGGAAGGCGTGTCCTATATTTTATTGCTTTTCATAGCGACTCCCATAAAATATCTAGCTGAAGACCCACAGTATGTTAAGTTATTAGGGATGCCTCATGGATTATTGTTTATCGGGTATATTATTATTGCTTTCATATTTAAAAGCGAAACTACTTGGACTAAATCACAATTCGGATCGGTTTTATTGGCATCAATCATTCCATTTGGAACTTTTTATGTGGACAGAAAGTATTTAAATACAATAAAATGATATGGATACAATCAAACATTTATTATATGATTATTTGGTATCAGTAGGTTTAACCGAAACATCTTCAAAATACCTAAACATGCTTGCGCTATTCATTGCGCTATCTATACTTGTTTTTATTATAGATTTTATTACAAGAAAGCTTTTAGTGCAATTATTTACTCAATTTGCTACAAAATCTAAGACAAATTTTGATGATTTATTGGTGGTTAATAAGGTGCCTAGAAACGTTGCTCATGTCATTCCTTTATTGGTCATAATTAAATTCATGCCTATTGTACTTACTGACTTTGGTTATTATGAAGTCATTGTTGAAGATGGCATGAAAGTTTTCGCCATTATTTTAACCCTTTGGATTGTACGAAGTATTTTAAATGCCCTAAAAGACTATTTAAAAACACTTCCGAAGCTAAAAGACAAACCTATTGACAGCTACATTCAAGTTTTCATGATTTTTGCATGGGTTATAGGCATTTTTTCAGCTATAGCTATTCTTACTGGTATAGCCTTTTTAAATTTTATAACAGGACTTGGTGCCGCCTCTGCAGTGATTATATTGATTTTTAAAGACACCATTTTAGGTTTTGTGGCCAGTATTCAAGTATCTATTAATGACATGGTTCATATTGGCGACTGGATTACCTTTGAAAAGTATGGAGCTGATGGTGATGTTATTGAAATTAATTTAGCAACTGTAAAGGTTCAAAACTTTGATAAAACCATAACAACCATACCAACTTATGCACTAATTTCAGATTCATTTAAGAATTGGAGAGGCATGTTGAATTCTGAAGGAAGACGTATAAGAAGATCTTTAAATATTAAATTAAATAGCATTAAGTATCTATCTAAAGATGAAGTAGATAGATTCAAAAAAATACAATTAATCACACCCTATTTAGATAAGCGCCAAAAGGATATTGACACCTATAATACTAGTCATAACATAAATAAAGAAATTTCCTTAAATGGTAGGAATCTTACCAATATTGGCGTTTTCAGAAAGTATGCTCAAACCTATTTAGAACAACATGCTGCCATAAATAAAGACATGATGATTATGGTGCGCCAGTTATCCCCAACAAACCAAGGGATTCCTATAGAAATTTATGCATTTAGCAGTGACAAACGTTGGGAAAACTATGAATATATTATGGCCGATATTTTTGATCATCTTATTGCTGCTGTTCCTTATTTTGATTTGGAAATATTTGAACTACCTTCAGGTACAGATTTTATGGCGAATGAAACAAGACAAAGTATGTTGCATAATTAATTAGCAAATAAAGACAATATTTAAGCTAATTTTCTAAAATAAAAAAACGAAGCTATTTGAAAAGTCGTCATTGCGAAGGAAATGAAGCAATCTGTAAATGGCAACTTGTTACTTGCAGATTACTTCGAAATAAAAATTTCTCGGAATGACGGTTCGTATAAACTTTTTAGACAGCTTCGTTTTTTAATATTTCTTGTAAAATCGTTATTTAAATATGACTAGCTAACCAGTCGCCTACTTCACTTGTTTTATACGCTTTATTTTTTTCGGCTAAATCCTCAGTGACAATACCTTCTGCTAATGATTTGTCAACAACATCACGAATGGCTTTAGCCTCATCAATCAATCCAAAGGCATCTTCAAACATCATAGCAGCCGATAATACGGTAGCTAACGGATTTGCAATATCCAATCCAGTTGCTTGAGGATATGAACCGTGAATAGGCTCATATAAAGATGTGTGCTCCCCTACAGATGCTGATGGCATTAACCCCATAGAACCTGAAATCACTGAGGCCTCATCAGTAAGAATATCTCCAAATAAGTTTTCAGTAATTAAAACATCATAACTATTTGGCCATTGTACTAAACGCATAGCAACCGCATCTACAAATTCGTAACTCACCGTTACTTCCGGATACTCTTTTTCCATAGTTTGTACTGTTTCTCTCCATAATCTGGATGTTTCCAATACATTGGCTTTATCAACACAACAAAGCTTTTTAGAGCGTGTCATGGCTAATTCAAAACCTTTTTTAGCTAATCGTTTCACTTCATGTCTGGTGTATACGCAGTTGTCATAAGCAGTTTCGCCGTTATCTCTCCTACCCTTTTCACCAAAATAAATACCACCTGTTAACTCTCTAAGAAAAACTAAATCCGTTCCTTCAATGCGTTCTCTTTTTAAAGGGGACTTATCAATTAATGACGGAAATGTAAATGTTGGTCTTACATTAGCAAATAACCCAAGTTTCTTCCGCATTTTAAGTAAGCCTTGCTCCGGACGAACTTTAGCAGTTGGGTCATTATCATATTTAGGATGCCCAATAGCACCGAATAAAACAGCATCAGCCTTCATACAGATCTCATGTGTTTCATCAGGATATGGTTCTCCTACAGCATCAATAGCTGCTGCGCCGGTTAAGGCCGGTGTCCAAGTAATTTCATGACCAAATTTTTTTGCCACAGCGTCACTCACTTTAACTGCTTGTTCAATCACTTCAGGTCCAATTCCATCTCCCGCTAATAGTGCGATGTTTAATTTCATATATTTTTTTATTGTAATCTTAATTAATAACGATATTGAGCATTTTTTCTGTTGCTTTAATGGCAGAAACCGTTTGATCAGAATCCAATCCACGGGTTTTAAATTCTTTTTCAGGACTTTTCCATGTAATGATGGTTTCACACAAGGCATCTGAATGACTACCCGGTGGAATCCTAACGGCATAATCAATCAAATCTGGTAGTACTAAATTTTTCTTTTTGAAGATACTTCTAATGGCGTTCATGAAGGCATCATACTGACCATCACCTTGAGAATTTTCTTCAAACGTTTTACCTAGAATGGTTATAGAAACGGTAGTTGAAGGCCTTAATCCTTTTGAATGTGTTAATACATAAGAATCCACTTTCACCTTTTCTTCATAAGTTCGATCTAATACGTCCGAAATGATATACGGTAAGTCTTCTTTGGTGACCACCTCTTTTTTATCGCCTAATTCAATGATGCGCTGCGTTACTTTCTTTAAATCCTCGTCGTTAAGTTGTAGTCCTAATTCCTGTAAGTTTTTTTGAATATTTGCTTTGCCAGACGATTTACCTAAAGCATATTTTCGGGTCCTACCGAATCGTTCAGGTAATAAATCACTAAAATATAAGTTCTTTTTATTATCGCCATCAGCATGAATTCCTGCAGTTTGCGTGAAAACATTGGCGCCAATAACAGGTTTATTTGCCGGTATCATGACCCCGGAAAAATTTTCAACTAACTTACTTACTATATATAAAACCTTTTCATTCACACGAACTTCAATCATTGGCATAAAATCATTGATAACCGCAATGGTACTCGCCATAGGTGCATTTCCTGCACGCTCTCCCATACCATTAATCGTTAAATGTAAGCCATCAGCACCTGCCTTTAAAGCTTCCATGGCATTTGAAACTCCCAAGTCATAATCATTATGCGCATGAAAATCAAAATGTAAATGCGGATATTTGGTTTTAATTTCCAAAACAAAAGCATAAGATTCAGCCGGGGTTAAAACACCTAGAGTATCAGGAAGCATAATACGTTTAACTGGTTGCGTAGACAAAAACCCTAAAAACTCAAACACATAGTCTTTAGAATTACGCATGCCATTACTCCAATCTTCTAAATAAATATTGGTTGCAATGCCTTTTTTATTGGCTAAAGCTATAACTTCTGATATTTCTTTAAAATGCTGATTAGAAGTTTTTTTAAGCTGATGTGTTAAATGATTTAATGAACCTTTAGTTAAAAGGTTTTGAACTTTTGCGCCAGCTTCAAGCATCCAATCAAGAGAAACGCCATTATCAACAAATGTCAGTACTTCAACCGCATCAATAAATCCTGCTCCTTTAGCCCAATTAGTTATGCTTTTTACAGCTTGAAATTCACCTTCAGAAACTCTGGCCGATGCAATTTCGATTCTATCAACTTTAAGTTCTTCTAATAGCAATTTTGCAATGGTTAATTTTTCCGAAGCAGAAAAAGACACGCCCGAGGTTTGTTCACCATCGCGCAAGGTTGTGTCCATTATTTCTATTCTTTTCTTTACCATCTAACTATAACAAAAGATCATTTGCAAAGGATTCTATATCGCCTTTTATATTTTGAAGATAATCAATGTCATCGAATCCATGAAGCATGTTTTGTTTTTTATAACTATTGATTTCAAAAGATTCTTGCGCCCCTGTTGAAAGGATTGTGATGGTTTGATTAGGAAGGTTAACTTCTATTTCTGTTTTAGGATTGTCATAAATAGCATTGAAAATTTTTTCAGAAAATTCAGGACTCACTTGAACAGGCAACACCCCTACATTCAAACAGTTATTTCTAAAAATATCAGCAAAGAAACTTGAAACTACACAACGGAAACCATAATCATAAACCGCCCATGCCGCATGTTCCCTTGAAGAACCAGAACCAAAGTTTTTTCCTCCAACTAAAATTTTTCCTGAATAAATTGGATTGTTTAAAACAAAACTCTCTTTTGGAGTATTGTCGTTATTATATCTCCAATCACGAAATAAATTGTCGCCAAATCCCTCGCGTTTTGTTGCTTTTAAAAATCGCGCCGGTATAATTTGATCGGTATCCACATTTTCTAATGGTAATGGAACCGCGGTACTTTTTAATATATTGAATTTATCGTATGCCATGTTTTTAATTGCTTTAGGCTTTAAGCTTTATGCTTTAAGCCGGTAATTATAGTATTTTTTTAGCTTACAGCATAAAGCTTACAGCGTATTGCTTTAAATTAAATCTCTAGGGTCAGTTACAACACCTGTAACGGCTGCTGCGGCTGCCACTAAAGGGCTGGCTAACAAAGTTCTGGAACCTGGTCCTTGACGTCCTTCAAAGTTTCTGTTGGATGTACTCACTGCGTATTTGCCGGCAGGAACTTTGTCATCATTCATAGCTAAACATGCTGAACAACCCGGTTGTCTTAAAACAAATCCTGATTCAGTAAGTATATCTAAAATGCCTTCTTTTTTAATCAAAGCTTCCACTTCATGCGATCCTGGAACTAACCAAGCCGTCACATTATCTGCTTTTTTCTTACCCTTTACAATGGATGCAAAAGCTCTAAAATCTTCAATTCTACCATTCGTGCAACTTCCTAAAAATACATAATCTATTTTTTTACCAATCATAGCATCGTTTTCGTGGTAGCCCATATAGTCTAAAGACTTCTTATAGGTAGCAACACCCCCTTCAATGGCATCTGCATTCGGAATATGTTTAGAAATCCCCATACCCATACCCGGATTGGTTCCGTAAGTAATCATTGGTTCAATATCACTAGCTAAAAAAGTCAATTCTTTATCGAATTTAGCATCGGCATCGGTTTTTAAAGTTTTCCAATGCGCAACAGCTTTATTCCAATCAGCACCTTTAAGCGATAATGGTTTTCCTTTTAGGTAAGCAAAAGTAGTTTCATCCGGGGCAATCATACCACCACGGGCACCCATCTCAATAGATAAGTTACAAACCGTCATACGTCCTTCCATACTCATGTTTTCAAACACGTCTCCTGCGTATTCAACAAAGTAACCGGTTGCACCCGATGTAGATAATTTTGCAATAATATATAAGGCCACATCTTTTGGTGTCACCCCTTTTCCTAACTGCCCATTTACGTTAATGCGCATTTTTTTTGGTTTAGGCTGCATGATACATTGCGTAGAAAGCACCATTTCAACTTCTGAAGTACCAATACCAAAGGCAATCGCTCCAAAAGCACCGTGTGTAGAAGTATGTGAGTCACCACAAACAATGGTTGCTCCGGGGAACGTAATACCATTTTCCGGACCTACTACGTGTACAATTCCATTTTTTTGATGTCCAAGACCCCAATGACTAATGCCGTACTCGTTTGAGTTATCTTCCAACGCTTTTAACTGTTTTGCAGATAACGGATCTTCAACAGGCAAATGTTGGTTAATTGTTGGTGTATTATGATCGGCAGTTGCAAACGTGCGCTCAGGATATAATACTTTTAATCCTCTACTTTTTAATCCAAGAAATGCTACAGGGCTTGTAACTTCATGAATAAAATGACGGTCTATAAAGAATACATCTGGCCCTCCTTCAATTTTCTTTACTACATGTGAATCCCACACTTTGTCAAACAATGTTTTACTCATAAATAATTTAATTTAAATATTGAAATGTTGACGATTTTAAAAATTTGAAAACGTCATCCCAAAAGGAGAGCAAATTTATGAAAAACTCCCTTTTTTAGCATCATATTAAAAAAGTTAAGAGATTTTGAGTTGAATTTTTATATGATTGTTAATTGAATTGCAAAAAATTGATTTTATTTCAATATAAAAGCGGTATTGCTTGCGAATTTAAAAATGACTGTTTCTTAAAAATTGATCTTAAAATACTTTCAATAAAAATTATTTGAGTTTTTTTATAGAGGATTAGGTTTTTCATCATTGCATAATTTTTATTGATACTTTTTTTCGAAAAATTGTAAAATCCTAAATTTTATACTATTTAAATTTATTAATTAAACATAATAAAGTTTGTTATTTTTATTGAATTTTAAAATCATTGTAACTTTTTTGTAATTTGTAGGACATATAAATATCGCATGACAAATAAATATTAACAAAAACTCAAAACACATTATGAAAACATTAAAATTATTATTATTAGCTGTATTAATTATTAGTTTCACATCACAAATAAATGCACAAACAGCAGATGAAGTTATTTCAACCTATTTTGAAAATGTTGGAGGTCTTGAAAATATAAAAAAAGTAGAGGGCATTAAAATGACAGCAAAAGTCAATAATGGTGGTATGGAAATTCCAATTGACATTACCCAATTAAAAAATGGTAAGCAAATGACTGTTATTAATTTTCAAGGTAAAGAAATTAAACAAGGTGTTTTTGATGGTGAAACCTTATGGAGCACAAATTTCCAGACCATGAAAGCTGAAAAAAGCGATGCCGAAGCAACGGCTAATATGAAATTGAACACGAATGATTTCCTTGACCCTTTTATAGATTATAAAGAAAAAGGGTATACTATTGAATTATTAGGGAATGAAACTATTGAAGGAACGGATACTTTTAAAATTAAATTAACGAAGGAACCTATAACCATTGATGGAATAGAAGAAGCTGATGTTAGTTTCTACTTTTTTGATGTTGATAGCTTTGTACCTATCGCTATTCAGACTGAAATTAAATCTGGCCCAGCTAAAGGGCAGACATCTGAAGTAACAATGAGTAATTACCAGGAAGTTGAAGGAATATATTTTCCGTTTTCAATGACCCAAGGTTTAAAAGGAAAGCCAGGGCAACCAATAACAATGTCTTCAATTGAACTTAATCCTAAGGTAGATGATAAAGCATTTGAATTTCCTGAAGAAGTAGCACCTGTTGCTAAAGCTGAGGTAGTACCTGTCACTAAAGATGAAGGTAAAAATTAATAATATTTAAATCTTTAAAATCTTCAATAACTACATATTGGAGATTTTTTTTAATAATCAACTTAATTACAATTCAAAATGAAAAATTTACTTTTCACAATTTTTATTAGTATTTGTATACTTCCAATACATACTAAAGCCCAATCGACTGGCGTGGATATAAAGGATTTATTTGGCGATTTAACAGCACGTCATATAGGACCCGCATTAATGAGTGGTAGAATTAACGATTTGGAAACGCATCCAACAAACCCAAGAATTATTTACGCTGGAACTGCCGGTGGTGGTGTATGGAAATCTAATAATGCTGGAACAACTTTCAATCCTATATTCGATGATTATTGCCAATCTATTGGAGCTGTTGCTGTAGACCCCAATGATCCGGACAATATTATATATGTTGGTACTGGAGAAACCTGGACGCGTAATAGCGTTTCTGTTGGAGATGGTCTTTATAAATCTGTAGATGGAGGAACTACTTGGAACAAATTAGGGTTTGTTAAGTCTGAACGTATTGCTAATATAGCCATCAATCCAAAAAATTCAAATGAAATATACGTCGCAGTTTTAGGAGCACTTTGGTCGGATAGCGATGAGAGAGGTGTTTACAAGTCTTTGGATGCCGGCGTAACTTGGAATAAAATATTATATGTAGATCAAAGAACAGGTTGTGCTGATTTTACTATGGATCCCAATAACCCCAATACATTATATGCGTCGATGTGGGAATTTAGACGAACAGGATGGTCATTTGATTCTGGAGGTGATAAAAGTGCGCTTTATAAATCTACAGATGGTGGAGTTACTTGGAATAAAATACACAATGGCTTCCCAAAAGGAAAGTTAGGCCGTTTAGCAATTGCCGTTGCACCGTCAGATTCAAAAATATTATATACAGTTATTGAGGCTGAAGAAGATTTAAAAAAAGGACTTTATAGAAGTAATAATGCAGGTAATAATTGGGAACAACTTAATAATGATTTTGGTATTACTGTCAGACCTTTTTATTTTTCAAGAATAGTGGTTGACCCAAAAAATCCAGATGTGGTAGTAAAAGCCGGATTAAATGGTTCTATTTCGCGAGATGGTGGTAAAACGTTTAAAGATTTAGGAAATATGCATGGTGATATTCATGATATCGTTTTCGATATTAATGATTCTGATAGAATCTATGCAGGTACAGATGGTGGTGTATATCGTTCTTGGAATGGTGGTACAACAATGGAAATTGTAGAAAATCTTCCGTTATCTCAATTTTACCATATCAGCGTAGATAACGAAGAGCCTTATAACGTATATGGAGGTTTACAAGATAATGGTTCTTGGTACGGCCCTTCTAGTTCTGATGGTGGTATAAATGCTCGTGATTGGAATTCTGTTGGTTATGGAGATGGTTTTAGGGTGCTAAAACATCCAACAAAAAATATTATTTATTCAGAAATGCAAGGTGCAGAAAATGTGTGGCGTTACGATGTTGATAATAAATTAGTAAAAACAATACAACCATTGCCACAAAAAGGAAATCCTAAATTGCGATTTAATTGGAATGCTCCAATGGCAACAAGCCTTTTCAAACCAGACCGATTTTATATGGGAAGCCAGTTTTTGCATAAGTCTGAAGATATGGGAAATACATGGACTATTATTTCTCCGGACTTAACTACAAATGATAAGAGTAAACAGCAACAAGTAGATTCTGGTGGATTATCGATGGATAATTCTGGAGCCGAAAATCATACTACTATTTTTACAATAGCTGAATCTCCGCTAGATGAAAATATAATTTGGGTTGGTACAGATGATGGCAATGTACAAGTGACAACAGATGGCGGTAAAAGCTGGACAAACACCATTGCAAATATTTCTGGAGTCCCATCAAATACTTGGGTTTATCATATAGAAGCTAGTGTTCACGATAAAGCGACGGCCTATGCAGTATTTGAAGGTCACACAACAGGTGATATGAAACCTTATACCTATAAAACTACAGATTATGGTAAAACTTGGACAAATATTATTAGTAAAGATGTTGTTGGATTTGTGAGAAATATACAAGAAGATTATGTAAATCCAGATCTTTTATTTCTTGGAACTGAGTTTGGTTTATATATTACAATAGACGGTGGAAAGAATTGGGCGAAATTCACAAACAATATGCCTTCTGTTGCGGTACATTTCATTGATTTGCAAAAACGAACTAATGATTTGGTAATGGGCACTCATGGTCGTGGTGTTATCATTATTGATGATATTTCACCTTTAAGAGAAATAAATGATGAAGTATTAACAGAAAAGCTGCATTTTTTCAAAAACAAACCAACGGTAATGGTAGATCAAGGTGGATTTTCCGGTAGTTTTGGAAGTGAAACGGAATTTGTTGGAGCAAATCCATCCAAAGCGGTTGAAATAAAATACCTGCTTCCTAAACGGCATACTTTCGGAAAAATGGCATTAGAAATCCAAGATATGGATGGAAAAAAAATAGCTACAATTGGACCTGGAAAATCGAAAGGTATAAATATTGTCAAATGGAACTATTCTATTAAACAACCCAAAGTTGCAAAAGGAAAAACTTTCAGTTTTGGTGGATTCACATCTCCAAGAGTAAAGGCAGGAAACTATAAAGCGGTTATTACTAAAGGAAAGGAATCTTTTGAGCATGTTTTTGAAGTTGTTTACGATGAACATTCAGAATTATCAAATCAGGAAAGAGAACTTAAATATAATACAACCATGAAAATGTACGATATGTCTCAAGATTTGGCGTATATGGTTTATGAACTCGATGCAATTTTAGAACATTCAAAAGCTAATAAAAAGTTATCCGCTGCTTTAAATGATCTTAAAGAAACTCTGGTTATTACAACAGGTGATAACTATGTAAGTTCTGCTGAACCTCAATTAAGAGAAAAAATGGCTAATCTATATAGTAAAATATCTAGCAGTTATGATAAACCAACAAGTACTGAACTGGACAATTTAGACCTTATAGAAGCACGATTTATCAAAGCAAAGGGAGATTTTGAAAAGCTTAAAAAGAAAATCAAATTGGATGACTTAAATCTAAAATCCTTTGAGGATTTTGTAAATGAATAAAAAGTCAAAAAGATAGCTTAAAACTTTATAAAACCAGAGATTTTAAATATCTCTGGTTTTTTTGTTAATAACCTGGTTAAGAAGTATTAAATCAATCTTTTTATAACGTTCTATAATTCAATAGTTTTATTAAAACTCAAAATCATGAATACAAGACAATTAAATTTGAAAGCGATACGCCCCGAAATATCCTCTTCAACTATTAATGATATGATGTGTTCTGATGAACGATTTCAAAACTTAGTAATAAGACCCATTATAAAACTACAAAACGATTTACTTATTGAGGTTTTTAGAAATTATGTGGCTAAATATAAACTTGCTTTTTATGATTTTTCTTTAGAAAAGCGCATAAACTATATTGAAAATGCCATTCAAAGGGATGTTAAGTTTCGAAATTCGTTAAAAGGAATTATTATTGGTCTTTTTACTGTGGAAGAATACTTAATTTATATTCAAAATTCATCGGCCTTAAACAAGCGTATGATGGGAATTGTTAAAGAGCGCTTAATAAGCAATATTCAACTTTTTGAAAGGCCCAAAATTTTAAATGCCGTGTAAATTTATATTAAAGACACGCCGTTCAAATCAGTAGTTAACACGTCGCTCATATAGTTAAAATATGGGCGAATCACCTTAAATGAAGCATTTACATTTTCAATAAAGTTAGGTTTAAGGACTTCAGTATCCGTATATTTTTTTGTGAAAATATATTGTTTTTTCTTAATCAAATCAATGGCTTTGTGGTCTCTATTAAATCCCTTTGGGGCCGATTTTACTTCATCGCCTACTAGTTCTCCCCACACGTTTTTAAATGCTTTGTTATTGATAATCTCCCTCATTTCTTGATCATCCATTTCAAATTCTTTACGCATTCTCAGTAAATCATCCTTATTGGGTTCCCAGAAACCAGTTGCTATGAAAGATTCATTATTTGGTGCAATATGTAAATAATAACCGCCCCTTAAATTTGGTTTTACTCGGTTAAATGAGCCTCCAAAATGAGTTTTATAAGGTAATTTGTTTTTCGAAAACCGTACATCTCTATAAATCCTAAATAATTTGACTTTATCAACATCATCATGTTCTTTTAAATTTTCAAAAACGGTATTATAAATCTTTTTGACTTCCGTTTCAATGGATTTGAATTCCTTTTTATGATCATTAAACCAATCGCGATTATTGTTTTTTTCTAATTTACTTAAAAACTCTATAGTCTCCTTAGGAATTGAAATATTCATAGTTATTGTAAATAAATTTGTTTTAAAAATACAAAAAAACCATGTTCATAACATGGCTTTTTTATATTTGATTTTTTATTTCACTAAAATAAAGACTTCTTTTTCTAATGTTCCGGTATTTGGATTATAATATTCAACAGCGAAATTGCCTTCTTTATTAAAATACCCTACACCAGTACGGTTCTCATCTCTAAACAAATAGTGATTCTCTCTACTGGCTCTAATGGCATTTCCAATGTTTAGCGTATTGTCGTTTGCATCGGTTGTTATTAAAAAACCATTTTCGTCCTTACTGAAATTATATTTATGTCCATCATATTCATAATGGCTTATTTCAACTTTTGAATCGTAATATTGATCTTTATCATTGTCTACTTCTAGTGTATTTGTAACTTTAACTGGAGTTTCAATAATATCTTTATCTGTTTTGTTTTTGTCACCCTCCTCAAATTCAATATTTTGTTCCTCCCTGGTTGTTACTTTAACTTTACTCTCAGTGATTTTACTTCCATCATTTGTTTTGGTTGTTTTCACAGTAGTTTCTTCAGATACATTTTTTGGTTTTTCTTGTGCAATCGCAATTCCAGCAAACAAGAATAAACAGATATAAATTAGATTTTTCATAATTTTAAATTTTAATAGTTAATATATTGTTTTATTGAAGAATTAACTTCATTATTAATAGTTTTAATAAACTACCATGTGCAAATATCAACCTATTATGTCCTTCTTGGGTTACATCATATTTAACATCATTTATACAATTCACATATAAATTTTGTAAAATAATGAAAATCAATCTATTACATTTAAAATAAGGCTAATAGGATTTGCTTAATGAAACCTATTCAAATTCTATTTTATTTAAAATCAAACCAGAGGCTGGTGCAATATAATCCATGATTTCAGTGCTTTCCGGCTTTAGGCTTTGTTCAATATACTCCAATGAAATATCACCTCTTCCCAATTTAATCAAAGCACCCATAATTAGTCGAATCTGGTTTCGCATAAACCCCTTACCTTTGACTCGTAGAATATAACTTTTTTCAGGAAAAAAATTGGCTGTAAACATAGTGTTCTCAAATAGTTCACAAGTTTCAATGGTTCTATTATAAACACCTTCATTTGTTGCTTTATAACAATATGTTTTAAAATAATGACTTCCTTCAAAGCATTTAGCTCCCTTCTTCATTAATTCAACGTCTAAAGATTCTAAAATGGTTGTCATGAGTGGTGCACAAAACGGGTGGTTTTTACTGCCATGGGCAAACAGATACAAATATTCCTTTAATTTTGAATTCTGAATGATGTTAAAATCCTCATTAACTTCATGAATGGTTAAAGCCCGTATATCTTGCGGTAAATTTTGATTGAACAACTGCATAAAGGCATTAAAATCTTCTATTGGTTCCTCTAAAAACAATTCAAAAGCGGCTTCATTAGCAGAAACCATAGCATCGGTTCTACCAGAACCTAGAGTTTTAAATACTTTATCTTCAAGTATAAATTTTATTGTTTTATCGATCATTAAATGAACCGTTTTCAAATAGGGTTGTTTTTGCCAACCATGAAATCGGTACCCTAAAAACTGAACAGTAACGACATAAAAATATTTTTTCAAAGCTTAAAATTAAGAGATTAGAATAGATTGGAATTTAAGTTAATTTATGAATTATGGCAATAATTTTATAAATTGTATTCAATTAATTAACTAAACTCAATTTTTATGACTGAAATTTCAAAAAACAGACCGCCTTCTTGGTTTTGGACTGTTAGTATTGTAGCTCTTATATGGAATATTATGGGCGTTATGGCATATTTAGCTCAAGCCTTTATGACCAATGAGACTCTTATGGATTTACCTGAAGCAGAACAAGCACTTTATACCAATGTGCCTGCTTGGGCAACAGCAGCTTTTGCTATTGCTGTATGGTTTGGTGCTTTAGGATGTTTATTATTAATATTAAGAAAAAAAATAGCTAAAATGGTATTATTAATATCCTTAATCGGAATCATTGTTCAAATGATTTATAATGTATTTATGAGCAAATCCATGGAGGTTTATGGTCCGGGTGGTGCCATTATGCCCATTATGGTTATGGTTATTGGTATATTTCTTATCTGGTTTTCACAAAAATCAATAACTAAGGGTTGGATTTCATAATATAAACTATCACCCAATAATTAAATGCATTAGGATTATTTTCCTGATGCTTTTTTATTTATGCCTTTTTTGTAAAACTGATACAATGTCATTTAATTTAAACCCTTTGGCCTGTAATAATATTAAGTAATGAAATAATAAGTCTGCACTTTCCTCTAAAAATAAATGATCATTGGCGTCTTTGGCCTCAATGACTACTTCAACGGCCTCCTCACCTACTTTTTGAGCTATTTTATTAATTCCTTTTTTGAATAATGATGCTACATAAGAAATTTCAGAATCCGCATTTTCTTTTCTACTTGTTATAACGTTCTCTAACTGGGTTAAAAATCCATAATTCTGATTATTAGATTCTGCCCAACAAGTATCTGTTCCTTTATGACAGGTTGGTCCAACTGGGATTGCCTGAATTAATAAAGTATCATTATCACAATCATTTTTTATGGAAACAAGATTTAAAAAATTTCCGCTTTCTTCACCTTTTGTCCATAATCGTTTTTTACTCCGACTAAAAAAAGTGACTTGTTGAGTCGATATGGTTTTTTGATAAGCTTCTTCATTCATGTATCCCAACATCAATACATTTTTTGTGTTTGCATCTTGAATGATGGCTGGGATTAGGGCCCCCTCTAACTCCCCCAAAGGGGGAGAAATGAGGCTTTTATTATTTTTATTCATTTTTATTTCTAATTTTTTTAATTTTTTCACGATGGTCATTCCCCCTTTGGGGGTTAGGGGGCTTTACAATCGCACTTCTATATTATTTTTTTTTAATTCTTTTTTTAATTCTAAAATAGGGATTTCTCCAAAGTGAAATACACTGGCAGCTAAAGCGGCATCCGCTTTTCCTATTTTAAAGGTGTCAATAAAATGCTGAATATTCCCGGCACCACCCGATGCTATTATGGGAATGTTTAACTCTTCTGACAATTTGGCTAAAGCTTCATTGGCGAATCCGTTTTTGGTACCATCATGATTCATGGATGTAAATAAAATTTCACCAGCGCCACGTTGCTCTACTTCTTTTGCCCAATTAAATAAATCAATCTCTGTTGGAATACTTCCACCTGCTAAATGCACTTTCCAAGAACCATCAATTTGTTTGGCGTCAATGGCCACAACCACACATTGACTTCCAAATTTACTGGATAATTCATTGATTAAATCGGGGCGTTTTATTGCTGAAGAATTAATGGAAACTTTATCGGCTCCACATTGTAACAACGCATCTACATCTTCAACAGATGAAATCCCACCTCCAACGGTAAACGGAATATTCACTTGCTCAGCGACATGCAATACCATATCTAAAGTAGTAGCGCGTCCTTCTAAAGTGGCCGAAATATCAAGAAACACCAATTCATCAGCACCTAAATCTGCATACTGTTTTGCCAGTTCCACAGGATCACCTGCATCTCTTAAATCAACAAAATTAACCCCTTTTACGGTTCTTCCGTTTTTAATGTCTAAACAAGGGATGATACGTTTTGTAAGCATTTGTTAAAGTTAAAAGTTAAAAGTTAAAAGTTAAAAGTTTTCCACTTTCAAAATTTAACAGTTTAACTTTGTTATACAAATTTTTCTAATTGTTTTAAACTTATCTTAAATCAACAAAATTAACCCCTTTTACGGTTCTTCCGTTTTTAATATCTAAACACGGGATGATACGTTTTGTAAGCATTTGTTAAAGTTAAAAGTTAAAAGTTAAAAGTTAAAAGTTTTCCACTTTCAAAATTTAACAGTTTAACTCTGTTATACAAATTTTTCTAATTGTTTTAAACTTATCTTGTTTTCATATAATGCCTTACCGATAATAACACCTTCACAACCAATTTCTTTTAGAATGGGTAATTCTTCTATGCATGATACGCCTCCCGATGCTATTAATTTTATGGATTGCCCATTACTGCTATTGGTACATTCCCGAATGATTTTTTTATATAAATCAACTGATGGTCCTTGCAGCATGCCGTCTTTTGAAATATCGGTACAAATGACATATTGAATACTTTTTTTTTGATATGCTTTTATAAATGGTATTAATGCTTTTGAACTTTGTTCCAACCATCCACCGATTGATACTTTTCCCTGGTCACTGTCTGCTCCTAAAATGATTTTAACTGCACCATATTTTGATAACCAGCTTTCAAAAATTTTAGGATCTTTCACAGCAATACTTCCGCCAGTGATTTGTTTCGCTCCGGAATTAAAAGCAATATGCAAATCTTCATCCGCCTTTAATCCACCACCAAAATCTATTTTTAAACTTGTTTTGGACGCTATTTGTTCCAACACCTTAAAATTTACAATATGTTGCGCTTTGGCGCCATCTAAATCAACCAGATGTAAATATTCAATACCTGCCGCTTCAAACTCTTTAGCAACTTCCAGTGGGTGTTCATTATATATTTTTTTTGTTTCGTAAGCGCCTTTGGTTAATCGAACGCATTTTCCGTCAATGATATCTATGGCTGGTATTATTCTCATGTTTAATATTAAATATTGGAAGTTAAAAGTATAAAGTACTTAAAACTTATTTATTATTGTTTCTTTTAGCTGTATTAATTGAAGCAACCGTAGTAGCTAGTAATTCCCTGCCTTCTTTTTTAAGTTTAACTATTTCTTCAAAATGTTGGGAAAGAATTTCTTCAAAAATTTCTAACCAATAAACACTTTCATCAACTTCTTCTTCAACAATTTTCAGTTTATTTATAAAATCAGCAGTTGACTTTGCTCTTTGAGAAGCTCTATAGTTTGCACCAACAGAACTAGAACTTCGAATTAATTGATTCACAAAAGCATTATACTCTCTAGATTTAGGGACTTTAAAACAAAAAAGCCAACAATCTAAAGCAAATCGTTTAGTTCTATCCAATAATTCGTTCTTCATATTACTTTTAATATCTAATATTTTACTTCTAACTTTAAAAAATTATCAAGAATTTTCTCTCCTGCTAAACTACTCTTTTCCGGATGAAACTGAACCCCAAAAAAATTATTATGTTGCAATGCCGATGCGTAGTTTAAACCATAATCAGTAGTAGCAATGTTTTGTTCACAAGATTCAGCATAGTAACTATGCACCAAATACATGTATTCATTTTCTTTAATGCCAGTAAACAAATCAGATTTTAAATTTTTAATGACATTCCAACCCATTTGAGGGACTTTGACATGATTTGAAAAACGCTTCACTTCTGTATCAAAAATACCTAATCCTACGGTATTTCCTTCTTCTGTTGAATTACATAATAACTGCATACCTAAACAAATTCCTAAAACGGGTTGTTTTAAGGTTGGGATTAAAATATCCAAACCACTATCTTTAAGCATTTTCATGGCTGTGCTTGCCTCTCCTACTCCTGGAAAAATTATTTTATCGGCAGCTAAAATTTCTTTTGGATCATTAGATAATACCGCATCCACACCTAAACGATTAAAAGCAAATTGAATGCTTTTTATATTACCCGCGCCATAATTTATGATAACTACTGAAGCCCCATCTAACTTCCCCAAAGGGGAAGAACCCTCACTCATATTTATATTTTTAACCATTACTTTTCTTTTATTCCCCTTTGGTGTTAGGGGGCTTTTACAGCATTCCTTTTGTTGATGGAAGAATCATTTTTTCTATATCGCGTTTTACGGCCATTTTAATGGCTTTTGCAAAGACTTTAAAAATAGCCTCAATTTTATGATGCTCATTGGTCCCTTCTGCTTTTATATTCAAGTTACACTTGGCACCATCAGTAAACGATTTAAAGAAATGATAAAACATTTCAGTAGGCATTTTTCCAACCATTTCCCGTTTAAATTCTGCTTCCCATACCAACCAATTTCTACCACCAAAATCAATGGCCGCTTGTGCGTAACAATCATCCATTGGCAAACAAAATCCGTAACGTTCTATACCTAATTTATTTCCTAAAACAGAATGAAACAATTCACCCAATGCAATGGCTGTATCTTCAATGGTATGGTGTTCATCGACTTCTAAATCGCCTTCCACTTTAATGGTTAAATCCAGTTGTCCGTGACGTGCAATTTGGTCTAACATATGGTCAAAAAAAGCAATACCAGTATCAATCTTACTTTTTCCGGTGCCATCAAGATTCAATTGAATGGCAATTTTAGTTTCATTGGTGTTTCTGATGATGCCTCCACTTCTGTCTTCAGCTTTTAAAAATGCATATATTTTTTGCCAGTCATTAGTCTCTAAAGCAATATAAGGATCTAGTTTCTCATGTTTTACAGTAATTTCATTTACCCCTAAATGCGTTTTATCATTTATAAAAATCCCTTTGGCATCTAGATTTTTAGCCAGTTCCATGTCTGTAAGTCGATCACCAATTACAAAGGAGTTTTCCAAATCGTAATCTTCAGAAAAATACTTAGTTAGTAATCCTGTATTGGGTTTGCGGGTTGGTGCATTATCTTTCGCAAAGGTGATATCGATAAATTGCTCTGAAAATTCCACGCCTTCATCAGCAAAGCATTTGATTACAAAATTATGAACAGGCCAAAAGGTATGTTCAGGATAAACCGCTGTTCCTAATCCATCTTGATTGGTAATCATAACCAATTCATAATCCAATTCTTTTGCAATTTTACTTAAATACTGAAATACTTTTGGGTAAAATTGAAGCTTTTCAAATGAATCAATTTGTTCATCGGCTGTTTCTTTTATGATGGTGCCATCACGATCTATAAACAGTACTTTTTTCATAATTTATTACATTGAAATTGTTGTAAAACTTGTATCAATCTTTTGTTTTCGAGCGCAGTTCCAACGGTGATTCTCAAACAATTTTCACATCCCGGTTGGTTGGTTCTATTACGTATCACCACTTTTTTCGAAATAAGCTGATTATAACGTTGATTGGCATCATCTACCTTAATTAATATAAAATTGGCATCAGAAGGATATATTTTTGAAATAAAATCTATCTTTTTTAATTCAGAAGCCAACTCGTCCCTTTGCTCTAATATATAAGCTATTTGATTTTTAGTTACCTGATCCTTTTTAAGGTTTTCTATGGCTTTTAATTGTGTTAATTCATTAACATTATAAGGGGGTTTGATGGTATTTAAAACTGAAATAATTTCTTTAGAAGCATAACAAATCCCTAAGCGAATACCTGCCATTCCATATGCTTTTGATAACGTTTGAGTAATTATTAAGTTAGGAAAATCTTGGAGTCTCTTTAACCAACTTGCCTGATTTGAAAAATCAATATAGGCCTCATCAATGACCACAACACCATTAAATTTATTTAAAAGGGTTTCAATGTCTTTCTTTTTAAAACTATTACCTGTTGGATTATTGGGTGAACACAAAAACAATAATTTACTATTTAAATCGCTAACGCTCAATATACTATCAACTCGTAGCTGAAACGTGTCTGATAATGGAACTTTTATAATATGGGTAGCATTTAAGTTGGCTAGGACTTCATACATCCCATATGTTGGTGGTAAAATAATGACATTATCAATATTTGGCTCACAAAAGGTTCTGAAAAGCAGATCTAAAACTTCATCGCTTCCATTTCCCAAGAGCATGTTTTCAATAGGTATTTTTTTTATTTTTGAAAGGAGCACCTTTAGCTTTAACTGATGCGGATCCGGATACCTGTTGATACCATTTTCAAACGGATTTTCATTGGCATCCATGAAAACCATGTCATTACTACCGCCTTTAAATTCATCTCTTGCTGATGAATATGCTTTAAGTGCTCTAATGGTTGGGCGTATTAAATTTTGAATATCCATTATTGTAAATCTTTTAATCTTATGGAAACAGCATTTTTATGCGCCTGTAACCCTTCTGCTTCTGCCATAAGTTCAATGGTCTCCCCTATGTTTTTCAACCCTTCTTTAGAGATTTTCTGAAAGGTCATATTCTTTAAAAAACTATCTAAATTAACCCCTGAATAGGCTCTTGAAAACCCATTGGTTGGCAAGGTATGATTGGTGCCTGAAGCATAATCACCGGCACTTTCAGGTGTGTAATTCCCAATAAAAACAGACCCTGCATTACAAATTCCATTTATATAAAAATCTTCATTTTTAGTACAAATTATAAAATGCTCAGGTGCATATTCATTGATTAATTGAAGAGCTAAATTATTGGTTTCTAAATAAATAAGTTTAGAATTTGCAATGGCTTTTTCTGCAATGGCTCGTCTTGGTAAAACTTTAATTTGTGATTCAATTTCCTCTGAAACTAATTTTATAATCTCTTTTGAAGTAGAAACCAAAAGGACCTGACTATCTGTTCCATGTTCTGCCTGACTTAACAAATCTGAGGCAATATATGCGGCATTTGCAGAATCATCGGCAACAATCAATAATTCACTAGGTCCAGCGGGCATATCAATAGCAACACCATATTTTGTGGCCAGCTGTTTAGCAACGGTTACAAACTGATTTCCGGGTCCGAAAATTTTATAAACTTTGGGTATGGATTCCGTCCCAAAGGTTAAGCCTGCTATGGCCTGAATACCACCAATTTTTATGATTTTAGTAACCCCACATAATTGCGCCGTATATAAAATTTCAGGTGCAATTTGCCCTTCTTTGTTTGGAGGCGAACACAATACAATTTCTTTACAACCCGCTATTTGGGCTGGTACTGCTAACATTAAAACGGTTGAAAATAAGGGTGCTGTCCCACCGGGAATGTATAAACCCACTTTTTCAATAGGTCTTTTTTCCTGCCAGCATGTGACCCCTTTTGTAGTTTCTATTTCTATTTTAGATGTTTTTTGTGCCGTATGAAAAGCTTCAATATTGTGTTTGGCAGCTTTTATGGCGTCTTGAAGTTTTGGAGCTACTTTATTTATAGCATTTTTAATATCCTCTTCATTTACGCTATTGGAATCAAGCATGATACCATCAAAATACGACGTGTATTTTTTTATAGCTTCATCTCCTTTCTGATTGACTTCATCAAAAATTTGATTTACAGTAGCTTCAATATCATCTACCGTTTGTGTTGGCCGCTTTAAAATTTCAGGCCAATTATTTTTATTTGGATTATCAATTATCTGCATAACTCCCTTGTTTAAAGCACCATTTTCTCTATTGGACAAACCAAAATGCCTTGGGCACCATTCTTTTTTAAGGCATCAATTATATCCCAAAATTCATTTTTGCTAATGACAGAATGCACAGAACTCCATCCGGCTTCTGCCAATGGCAAAACCGTTGGACTTTTCATGCCCGGTAAAATATCAATGATAGCTTGTATTTTATCATTAGGCGCATTTAATAATACATATTTAGAATTCCTCCCTTTTAATACGGACTGTAACCTAAACTGGATTTTGTCTAAAATTTCTTGTTTTTCTTCACTTAACAACGGTGAAACAGCCAAAACGGCTTCTGATTTTAAAATGACTTCAACTTCTTTTAAATTGTTTTTAAACAAGGTGCTGCCACTTGAAACAATATCACAAATAGCATCTGCAAGTCCAATATTGGGTGCTATTTCAACAGAACCACTAATAATATGAAGATGTGCATGAATGCCTTTTTTATCTAAATAATTTTGAATGGTGTTAGGATAAGATGTAGCAATACGCCTGCCTTCTAAATCTTTAATACCATTATATTTCACAGACTTAGGAATGGCAATTGATACTTTGCAGGTTGAAAACCCTAATTTTTCAACAATACTAATACCATCCCCTTTTTCGATTAGGATGTTCTCCCCTATTATGGCTGCATCAACAACGCCATCTTTAAGGTATTGTGGAATATCTCCATTTCTCAAATAAAATACTTCCAAAGGGAAATTTCTGGCAGAGGCTTTTAATTGGTCCTTACCATTATCTATAGAAATACCAATATCTTTAAGCATTTCCATGGATTCATCGTGTAAACGACCAGCTTTTTGTACTGCAATTTTTAATTTACTCATTTTGTTTGTTCTTTATTAATTATCATCCGTAACGGGATAAAAAGATTCCCGTTTTCACGGGAATGCAAAAACCCGCTTGATTGTCTCAAACGGGTTTAAAATATATGTTGAAATTATTCAATACATTTTCACTTCGCTTGAGGGCAAATTTGAAAATGATGGTGATGTAATTGAATAAAGTTCATTCCTTTTTTTTATACTGACACAAATATCTGCAATTAAACCAAATAATTCCAATTAATATGAAGAAAACTTTACACTATTAAATATTCTATAATTTTATTTAAAATATTTAATGAATATTCAAAATATTCAGCTAAAGCTTAAATTTAATTAATTTAACGTGAATAATGTTTAAGTGTTATGATGTCACTTCGAGTTAAATTCTGAAAGAATTTAGTATCGAGAAGTCTTTTATGCTAAGGAATTTACTTGTTTTCGATACACCAAATCACAGATTTGGCAC
>Ga0207906_1000212_pt1 | contig 31587 bp, 33 predicted proteins | sample LinPmetageLP37_FD_184050 | JGI IMG/M metagenome (GOLD analysis project Ga0207906, IMG submission 184050) | Marine viral communities from the Pacific Ocean - LP-37 (SPAdes) | ecosystem: Environmental > Aquatic > Marine > Oceanic | place: Pacific Ocean | collected 2010-06-16 | reverse complement strand
TTCTGAGGCAGCAAAGAAAACTGCAAAGGAGGCCAAAACATTGACCGCATCATAGACCACGACGCATAACTGAGGGTGGGTCAAATCTCGGTGAAAATACCGGGTCAGTTCTCAGTGACAATCAACAGTCGATCACGAAAGACCAACTTCTGATCGAGACGCATAACAAATGTGCTTATTGCGAGTCGGACATAACGACAGTGTCTTATGGTGATGTTGAGCACTATCGACCGAAATCGGTCTATTGGTGGTTGGCCTACGTCTATGACAATTATCTCGCATCTTGTGCGATCTGCAACCAGCGGTTTAAAGGAGCAAAGTTTGAGTTTCTTGGACCAGTGATCGCGCCCCCGTCAGTCTTGGCTACATCAACTGATGAAGAGTTAGAGGAGTTGGCCAAGATCCTCATTCCAGACCCGCTTGATGCAGATGCCGTCGCGATTTTTGAAGACTTGCACCGCGCCGAAGGCCCTTTGATTCCCAACCCCTACATTGATGATCCTGAGCCGATGTTTGTTTGGGAAGTCTTTGAGGGCACTGAAGAGGTAGAAGTCGTGCCCAACATGGCGTTTGCGAATTCAGATCAGATCGTGGACGCTTGTGAGAGGATCTATGGGATCAATCGACCCCAGCTCAAAAGGAGGCGCTTTCAAAGGTACCGATTTTACGACACCATTCGTAGAATGCTGAATGATATGCCAGCGGGGGCTCCGTCGCGCGCCGATGCTGAGGATTTGTTGGCGAGTTTTAGCAAGCCGAATAGTGAATATGCGGCAATGATTAGGTTTCTTGACGCCCTGTAAAATTAGCTTCGAGGCTTGACGGCATAAAGGGGAACACTTCAGTTTGATACGTGTGTCCGGTTTTATCGAAATGCACAGACAAATCTCGGTTCAATCAGTAAGCAGCTAAGCTTGGTTTATGCTTTTGATTATTTTGGAATTTATTTCTACACTGTTTTTGGGTTCATGAATAAGAGGTCGGCAGTGACGTGACACGCTCTGACCTGTGCCCCAAGTTCCCTCCAGCTTTGCGCGGCGTCAGATGCGGTGCAATTGCCTCCTGCCTCTCATCGATCGGACGGTAAGCATCAATGGCTGAGATGGAGCGTCCTGTTCATGGCATGTTTAACATATTATCAGGCCAGGCTCCGGGGAGGGCTCGACCAGCGGATTTATAAGCGCGGTCATGGTACGTAAGCAAGAAATTCGTCATACTCGTTACGCTTGCTAGTCCAGCGGTTCGCTCCACTCGGACGTTGGCGTTGACGGCACGCGGTCAGCAGCAGCCGTCGTTTGGCGCGTGAGATCCCAACAAAGTAAGCTGCACGTTCCGCTGACGGATCGCTCCAGAAAGTCTCTTTCTCGACCCCAAGAATGACGACCGTATCGAATTCTAGTCCCTTGCTTTTATGCACCGACATGATGCGAACCGCGTTGTCACCAGAAAATGAAGCTAAAGCAGTTGCCGTGGCCACATGGCCCTGCAACAGCAAATGCGCATGCTCGAGGGTTTGGTTGATGAGTTGATCGAGGCGATCGCCGTGTTGATAGTCCGGTGATAAAGCGACGAGACTGTCACGTCCGACAACGTCCACGAGCGCGACAGTAAGAGCTTTCAGATCGTTGATCTGTCGAAGATTGATCTCGTTTGCAGCGACCTGCCGTTTGGTTTCGGTGACAAAGCGATCCCAGCGTGACCGCAACTGATATTCGCGTTCCTCATCATAGCCATGGTTGAACACAACTAGATCAAGCAATCGACGATAAGCGGCAGGTTGCCGCGCGTCGCTCGCGATCAAAAGAAAGTCGATCAGCAGACAGGCAGCCGGCTCAGACGCCAGATCTTGCTTTGTGTCTTCTTCTCGAAACGGAATCCCCTCTGCCTCGAAAGCAACTACGAGACGCTGGCAATAGAGGTTTTGTTGTTTGCTGACAAGAATTGCGATCTGGGAAGGCTCGCTTCCATCTTCGATCAGCCTGCCGATATGCGTTGCTAAGCCGCTGGCTTCGTCGTCATCATCTTCAAAACGAAGGATACTGATTTCGCCCTCGTCGCCGACGATATCCGCATCTTCGAGCGCGGCTGGCGGATCCATCACTTTGACCATCGCATTTTGCATGCGTCGGAGCGTGGGTGCGGACCGGAAATTCTGATAGAGATTGCGCGGCAGCGCATGGAAATCGTCGGCAAAGGTATGGAAGATACCCTCGAGCGCTCCGGCCCAGCCCATGATGCTTTGCTTGGTATCGCCAACAGCCGTCAGGATTGTCGGGGTGTCGCCGAAACAAGCGAGTATCAGGCGATATTGCTCATCCGTGCAGTCTTGAAACTCATCCAGGAAGACATGGCTATAGGTCTGTCGCACCGCATTTCTGGCGGCTAGGCTGTCTTCGATGATCTTGCAAGCGAGCGGCACCATGTCGGCGAACGTGATGGACTGGTGTTGCACACGGGGCGGGCCAATCGAATAATCAGGGTTTAGCGCATCGCGTCCGCTCAGCACCGGGCGAAACCGGTCAATGATCCGTTTAGCGAAGGCATGGAAGGTGTGGCTATCAAATCGCGCAGCCAGCCCAGGTCCACAGCGTTTCCGGACGCGTGCCTTGAGATTGTGGCTAGCATCAGTCTTGAACGATATGGCGAGGATCCGGCGAGGGTAACGGCAAGTTCCAGTGCGAAGCAGGAAGTCGGCACGTTGCGCCAACATTTCAGTCTTGCCAGCGCCGGGACCCGCGGTGAGGGCCAAATTGCGCGCAATCTCTGTTGCAGCAGCCAACGCGTTCGGCTCAAGCGTTAAGCCATCCACGGGCGACCATCGTTCCACTGCAATCATTCAGGCAAGCCTTCGAGTTCGGTTTCGACATAGTCGATTAGCGCGGTCATGGCCGCGGGCATGTCCGCAGCAATTTCTGCATCATCAATCGCTGCCATTGCCCGGATATGCCAAGCTGGCTTGCTGCCTAACTTGAAGCGACGGTGGTAGGCATCGAACAGCTGAAGCTGGTCGTCAGTATATTGCCCTGCCACGGTATCGTGTTTTTTGCCGAGGACAGCCTTGAGCGTTGTCTCATCTGGTTCTTCGCACTCGTCATCTTCAACTCGATAGACTTCGGCGAACGCCTCGATCATCATAAAGTCGAGATCAAGCGGCGACGAAAAGAAGACGCCGCGCTCGTTGAAATACTCGAACCAATCATCGTCATCGATCAAAAGTCCTTGTTCGCTATTCCAAGCTGGAATGGCTGCTATTTCATCTTCGTCAATGCCCGCATTCTCCACGTCGCTATATTTCAGAAGTTGCTTCGCAGCGTATTTGATCCTGCCCCAGCCACCCTGAAAGCGGGCAAGGTCGAGATCAAGCAAAGTCGCGTGCGGGATGCCCAGCCCGTGCAGTAACCGCCAGAAATGGTTGACGTGGCGCCCGCCCAAAGGGACAACCGAGATCGATGCATCATCCGTGAGAACGCCGCGTGCAGCGAGCATCCGCGGCAGAACGACTTCTTCGCTGTCGCCTTCACCCAGAATGATGAACCGGGCAAAGTACAATTCAGGGAAGGCGTGTACGGCTTCACGAACATATTTGCCGCGTCCTCATTTTCCGGGAGAACAACTCGAGCGACGACCGTTCGACGATCGCCGTCTAACCGCAGATAGCGGATAGTCTCAGGGGCGACGCGACGCAAAAGTGATGGGGCGTGCGTAGCCACCAGGGTCTGTGCATTCTGACCGTTTGCAAATTCGGAAATCGCGCGGATTACGCGCCCCAGATAGTGCGGTGAAAGGCTGTTTTCCGGCTCTTCGACCGCGATTAAGGTAAAGATGGCAGGCCGCAGTTTGTCGATGTCGAAAGCTTCTAGTTCACCGGCGAGCACCTTGTCGCCGATCTCGCGCATTGCTAGCACCAGAGAGATATACAGCAAGGATTGCTGACCGTCGCTTAGTCGTGAGAAGTCGACGAGCGACTCGCCGTGGCCTGGCGTGAAGGTAAGGCTCAGATGGCGGAGAAGCGCGTTGACCTCACTTTGCGCAAAAGAGATTGACGGGTTGGCGAAAAATTCGCCCCTGTGAAGCTGGCCCCAGATGTCGGTCAGCGAGTCGCTGATGCCTTCAATGGCCGCGTTCCCACATAGGGCATCGGTAATTTGCGCTGTAAGATCATTGACCTCAGTGCGCTCGACGCTCCAGTCGGCGGCTCGCAATGCCCGGCCCACTAAGGCGTTGGCGGAGTAAGAGATATGGTCCGATGGATCGCGGCGAGCAGGGAGGTAATGCACCTGAATGGCGTTGCGATCTTGCTTGGAGGCCCGGCTTTCCTCTACGGGTAACCCGTCCTCGTCAGCTTCGGTAACGTAGGTGAAGGTTTCCTCGATATCACCGTCCTGATCGAGAGTTGCTGCCAAACGGAAGCGGACGCGGACGACCTCATCATTGTCCACCATGAGCATATGCGCGAAGTTGCCGGGCACCGCGGGCATGTCGACGTTTTCCAACTCAAGCTCTGGAAATTCGAAATCGGCCTCGATCCAAAGACTGCGCTCTTCTGGGGCCGCATCGTGCGCCTCGTCGGCGGGGATATGAAAATCGGAGGTTCTGATCTTACGCTGAGCGGGATCGAGACTGAACATCCTTGCCAGCACCTGCAGCACCGCTGTCTTACCGGCGCCGTTCGGTCCAAGAATGAATGTTGTATCGTCTAACGCGATTTCTGTCTCAACGCCCCCAAAGCATCGGAAGTTGCAAATACGCAAATGCGTGATTTTCATGGTGCCTTCTCCACAGGCAAATCATGCCATCATAAATTACTGCTTCGTCTGTTCAATAAATCATCTTCTGTAAATGGTCATTTGGAAAGCTGACTTTGCGCTCTGTATACATTACTTCGAACAAACGGACTGGGCATAAATGCTATCGGAGCCGCACCGAGGGTAGCTATCTGCGAGGCACCCTTTAATGCCATTCGTTCGAGTACTCCCAATGAAGCGGTCATGCTTGTGCTGGCCCACTATGCCCCGCTTTCGGGAAATTGGGACCGACACGTAGGTGACCGACAGGTAGAGTGCAAAGCCTCCATTGATCAATCGAGAATCTAGTGGCCGCCTTGGGGCGTTTATTATCCCAGCTCGCCAAGCACATCGACCCGCTTCAAGGCTTGTCGAAGGGCATTGTTCGAAACCCTCACATAGATCAAAGTCGTCTTAAGGTTTGCATGCCCAAGTAGGGCCTGAACCATAAGGATATCGATACCTTCCTCGATTAGCAGTGTCGCCGCTGTGTGCCGGAACCGGTGCGGGGTCAAATGCGGCGCGATCCCCAAGCGATGGGATTAGCACTCGCAGGCGTTTACGAAACGTTTGCGATCGGAGCCGGCGGCCCACCGCATTCAGGAAGAGCGGCGATTTCAGGGACCCGTGTTCAGCGCGAAACATGCAGTATCGTTGAAACGCGTCTTGCAACTCCTCATTCGGCACAAACACAATCCGCTCCTTGTTGCATTTGCCGCGCACGATCATTTGGGTGGCGTCGGTGGAGACATCCCGGATCTTCAGGTTGGTGAGTTCGCTTATCCGGAGGCCGGTCACGATTAGCAGTTTAATCATCAGGATTGTGATTTCATGATCCGAAGCGAAGGCTTGGTCCGCAGCCGGTGCCTTGGCAGGCCCGGTTTCCGACTGCAAGACGGCTTTCAATGTGTCCCGTTCAATTGGGCGCGGCAGGCGCCGCGGGATCCGGACCGAGATGCGGACCTCGGCAAACGGCGAGGGCAGGGCGCTGTTCCGATCCGCGCGCCAGGCAAAGTGCGACTTGAGGGTGACCAGCCGCCGCTCGATGGTCGCGGGTTTGGCGTCCAGTTCATCGCGTAAATGGTGGTGGTAGGCGAGGATGTCGTCGTTCGACAGCGGATCGGATAGCTGATGGTTCTGGGCGAAGCGCGCGAAGGTGCTTAGGTCCTGGGCATAAGCCCGCAGCGTGTGATGGCCAACGCCGCGTTCATCGCGGCAAGAATTGACGAAGTCCGTGTGATCGAGATGGGGCATGGTGAACTCCTGTTGAGGTGTCCTGCCAGTCCATCACAGCTTTGGAATTGGTCGAAATAGGGCTCTTCATGCGGTAACGATAATGGCCCCACATTATCGCTATCTCGCCTGATTTGGCGCGAGGTGCCTGCCGCAACTATCTGGCAAGCTCTTTCTGGAAGACGTGGCGACCTGCTCCGGCCCATTGCGAGCAAGAATATCAGCGGCGGCCAAGATCGTTATGGGTGCTGCGCTTACTGTCATGATCACCAGCCTGCAGGCATGGATAAACTTAGAAATAGTCTCCTCCCGAGATGGCACACAGCCTCAGTTTTCGCACCGGCGGGCAATTGGCCCGCCGGTGCGTTATTCAAGCTGCCAGACCTTTGGGCATGGCAGGAAGTACCGCTTCAGGGGCCCAAGCGGCAGTAAGCGCGGTGACGAAGTCCAAGAGAAACTTTTCGGCTTGGGCTCTGTTTGTGAACGGCTGACCTGTGCCTTTGCCAAGGATGAGAGGCTGGCCGTGCGGCGCGTCGCGAAGGACAATGTCGGCGTTCCAACCGCCTTCAACGGCGTAAAGAACGGCGGCCAGAATATTGTCTGGATGCCAATGTGGCAGCCCTCGACGCAGTGCGCGGGCCTCTTTTGTGAATGTGAGCGGAAGGGCCTCGTCGAGGGTCCTTATTGGCACCGTCTTTTGCAGACGACGGTAGCGGTTCAGGCCGTCAAGAAGTTGCTGATCAGTGTATACATGTGTGGTCATAAAGTATTGTCCTTAAGTTTTTGATTGACCCACATCGCTCCAGGCAAATGATCGGCATTGCGAAGCGATGTGGGGGAAGGGCGGCTTTAGATGCGCAAAGTCGAGGGCGACTGCGCATACGCAAGGAGCAGGGCAATCATCTCTACCCCTGCCACGAAGGCTTCGTCGTGAGTGGAGTAAGGCAAGGCGTCAGGTGTGCCCACGACGTCGAGGGACCCCAAGGGGGCTAAGGGTCTTTGCAGCGGGGAGTGCAGCAGTAGATCTGCGACCCATCCGCCATCGTGCTTGGTAACGAAGAAGGCTCGAAAGTTCTGCGGAGCTATGTCCTGTTCTATTTTGTCCAACCGCGCTCCGAAGGGCGGTCGGCCGGTTAGGCCCTCTTTTTTCAAAACATTAAGTATTCGAGCAAGGCGGGCTTCGCCTTCAGCGATTTCGATCTCATTGAAGCGTTTGGTCTTCATTCGGAGTTCCTTCTGAATATTCGCCATTTAATTTGGCGGAGGGTTTTTTTTGAGATCGGGGTTTCGGCTGATTTGAGTGGCAATCGGATCGTCACCCCTGTCTCGCCAGCAGGGCAGGGGTGACGTGGCGATGCCACGAATATGGACTTCATTTTTTGGGACTTCTGGGCGCGCTGCTTAGTGACCCGTCACCAAAGTTCGCGCTGTTGAGCGGCGAGGCGTGCAGGCTTCATGTGCAAGGCTGCTATTTTCAGTCGCATTTGGTTCTTGGAAATCGCGAGAGGCGAGGGCGAAAAGTAATCAGACGCCTCGCTCACGTGCGGACCTTCAGCCACCTGCTGCCCGATTGTGAACGGACCGCGGTCCTGAACGCCCCCGCCAAGGGCAAAGGTGGGTTTCTTCTAATAGTATTCTTCCAACGGATTCCCCCTCTTGGTCAGAGGGACTTAGCCGGACACCAACCTGCGTCGTCAGAACGACATTTTTGGGCAACATCATCTTCACTCTGTCGGGCGAGATTGAGCGAGATGAAGCGACCTGATGGCCGCATCCGTTCGTCTGGATACCTAAAGATGACCCTGTCACCCCGATGGCGCACAGCTTTTTGAGCATGTGCTCTGGAAAGTGGTGAACGAAGGCGTTTGGGTTTTGCCAATTTGGGACGCAGGGTCAAAGATTTCCTGATCTCGATGTGATTTCCAGAAAAGCGCCTTTTTTATGAAAGGCGTTTTTCAAGAAACTCAATCGAACCTGCGGCCTTTCGGTAAATAGACAAAGGAAAAGTTATGCCAAATACTCAAACAAATTCGCGTTCTGCCGCCCAAGCACCCAATATGTTTGCGATCGTAGAGAGCGCATTGCTCGCCAAAGACCGCCTCCCCGCGGCAGGCCGCAAGCCGCATCGCCATGATGTGACAAGCTTCCGTCTTGACGGCCAGCCCGGAGGCTGGGCAGCAACAATCACATTCGAAGGTGAATTAGCTGGCACCCTGAAAAGCCTCGGCACCCCAGCGAAAATCTACCCATCCAAAAAAGAGGCATTTTTGGCCGGAGCAGAAACCTTGTGCCGCATCCTCACCGGATCGAAGACATTGCCGTTCTTCATCGACCATGGGGATAACTTGATAGTTACAGGATGCGGGACTGGTGGTTTTCGGGGCAGCTTCATGATGAAAATGCCGGCACCCTGGGTCTAATCAAGCGCACGGCCGAGCCTAAAACAGGGCTCGGCCAACAGATACCGCGATCTGCGCCGTTCATCATATCGGTTCAAGAACCGCAGTTTCTTCATTATCGAGAACCCCAAGCTCCTCACTCACGATGTGTTTGCCGAATTCCGGCCAGAGATGTTGAGATAACTTCTGCGCACCTTTCGCGGTGGTGAATACGACCGCGTGAGTCTCGTGACCACCACGCCTGCTGTTTGAGAGCAGCATGGAAGTTGCAGACAGCCCCCTGTCAGCCGCAATGCTTTCCACCCACTCCAACATGACTTTCGAAGGAAGTCCTTTCCTGAATTCCTTTGCTGACCCGAAACTGGGAAACACGTCCTTGGCGTCTTTAGCCAACCCGCTTGGAGACAACCGAATCCCACGCAGCACAGGTCCGTTCGCTCCATCAATAGCGCGTTCCAACTTTTGATATTTTTTGGAAACCTGCACGTCAGACTTGTCCTGAACGACAGCGTCGAATTTGAGCCAATCATTTACTGGAAGACCAGGCAACGGGACGTTGCTAAGAACAAGGACCCGTTTGGGTATATCGGTGCTCAGCAGCCTCAGCCTTGCAATTGCCTGCTCAGACTGTGCCTCGCGACTTTGTTGCAGCAAGGATGCCCCGCGAGGGTCTGGATGGCTCTGGACCTTCACATCAATGCGCGTATCGTCTGCGCGCAGAAGGCTGGTCTTGGACGCCATCAGTCTTTCTCCGTCGGTAAAGCTAAGCGGCATGTCACTATCTCCAAAGAGCGCACGCAACTGATCTTCGAGAGCAACGACAGGAAGTTGTGAACGACCCACCAGTATGATTGTGGCGAAGTCACTATAGGTGTTTATGCCCAGCAATCTTGGCCCGAACCATCTGACAGTAGCGCCATGGAGCATCTGAGGCTGGCTTGACTTGTCATTGAATGCGAGCCCGTCGTCTTCATATAGCTCATGCAGAACAGACTTGGGTGCGACGACAAGCACATTGTTTTTCCGAGCGCGTTCTACTTCGCGCTTGATGATCTTGACTATGTCATATCGCCGCTCTTTGTGCATCTCACCCTTGAGTGTTGAGTACGCAAGGGTCTGGTCGCTCACCTGGATAACATGTGCTTTTGGTCGTGCGAGTAAACGTTCAAACTGGGCATTTGCGCAAAAGCGGCGGACGATGGTTTCGTCGAGATCTGCATCCAACAGAAGAATTGGCGCATCAACGGGTAATTCATCCAATTGATGCACTTTCATCAGCGCGCGGTGGCCCGACTTTTTCGTGGGTTTCGCCAGACTAACGCGCTCTGTACCGCCTCGACCGATAGTTCTTGCCAACAGGTCAAAAATCAGCGACCGGACCCTTATGCTGTTCGCCGCCGCGTGATCGAATGAGGTTATTTGCTTTCGAACGAGATTTTCAGGGAGGCCCGGATTGAGATTCAAGACCGGGATAGCCAGCCGCTCTGCTTTGGCAAGTTCACGCAGTGATTTTGCTGTTATCTTGTTGTCGCGCAACGCGCGATGCACCGGTTTTTTCTCCCGCAAGGCAGCTGAAACCGTCTCTTGCGTCTCCTTATAGCATTTCTTTAGGGCTTCGTCCTTCAAGTGGTCTGGTATGAACATCCAGTCGTCATGGGGCAACGTTTCAACATCGATCATCTCTTTCCAGAATTTTTCATCGATGACCCGCAGCACAACAGGGCAGGATAGAGGTGGCTTAGTGCTCAAATATGAATGAGCCAGAAACACAACGTGTGGCTTCGTGACGGCCTCTTGCGCAAGATAAGGGCATCCCTTGGCGCAGGCCGCTTCGACGATCTTGCCTGCCTTGCTTTCCTCTCGACAAAGGGCCCGCGTGACGGAGGAGACGTTTTCCGCGATTTCCTTCGCGACATCTGAGCGCGCGCACATAGCGGTGCTTGTTTTCGGGTTTATTGCGCTCCTGCCCCGCAACACGAAACTCGGAAGGTCGGAATTCAACTCTCTGAAAGTGCGCTCTGCTTCAACGGCCAGATCGAGCGTCGGCACGTAAAACAGGATATGGCCCCTCTTTAAAAATTCATGCCCATGCTTTGCAATGCACTCCAGCGCTGTGCGGGTTTTGCCCAAACCCGCCGAGACCTTGAGACCGAGGACCGGAGGGGCGTTGTGCGCATCCCGTGTATTCCGACGAGCGCAGGTCGTTAAAAACCGCGAAATATGTTCGGTGAGTTGTTCTCGAGCCGTCTGGAGGTCGAGCCAGTCATCATGTGGAGGTACACGATGGGGGTCGTAGGTGTTATCAAGCATTTTTCGCAATTTTTCGCTGTTGCGACAGACATCGTGCGGCATGGCTGTCAGAAGTTTTAATTTACCAACACCTGAAAAAGGCATTAGCTTTGAGTCTGATGTCGCCGGTTTCCACAAGCGGTATCTTAGATACCGGGGCTCGCAATACGGGCCATTTGTTCGCATGCACTACTCATCGTGTGGCTGGATTGACTTCTGCGCATCATTGCCAGCAGACTGACGGAGAAATTAGTCGAAGATTTGACCATCTCGTGGCGAGTTCTGTTTTGTTTGCCAAGCATGACCTGTGCCGGTGATGCTGTGAATTCTTGGATGGGATGGGCTTGGCCTATTGACCCCAATCGAGGGAAATCTCGGCCAGAATTCTTCGACCGGGCCCATAATTGTTGACCCGGTAGTCGATAATCACATCCTCTCCTCGATCGTCGATATCAGGCTGACTTACGCCAGGGACGCCGCTCACCTTGAGGCCATCAAAGTATTCCAACAGTATCTTGACGTTGTAGTAGCACTGGCTATCGAGGTCCTCTCTGATCCGGGTCTCGAGATAGGCCTCGATCTGCTCGGTCTGGGCAGTGGCTATTGCGTTGAGCGCAAGAGTTTCTGAGATACCCAGTTCGGCGGCGATACCAAGGAATATATCGTTGAACCCACGACCAGTTATAGCCCACAACGCTCTCCAAAAGCCGTGGGGGCAAGCAGTCGTCTGGTTCAGACTTTCCGAGACGACGCCAAGGATTTCGAGGGAGGGAAGATCGAACTCGTTGCTAAACTCTGCTATGAGGAACTCCTCCACGGCTTCTGTCAGTGTTTCCATATCGCAGTCTCGAGGAATGGCAAAATCGGCTTCGTCGAGCAGGAGGCCCTTGTTTCTGATGTCGTTTCCCATTGTATTTTCCTTATTTGGGTATGGAGGTGCGGCCGCGGCCAACCTCTTGGTTTGCAGTTTGGTTCAGTACGCGAGCGGCGCGAAGTCGAGCAGCTCTGCCTTTGTGCTGCGCTGCAGATGCTCCAGTCTTGGAACCTTTAAGCCCTGACAGCCCACGGACTCAGCGTGTAGATAATCGAGCCAGCGCCACACGGTTTTTTCGAAGGGGTTGTGGCGACGGATAAAGTCTTGAGGGCAGTTAATGTCACGCGTGATCAGGCACATCTTCGTATCGACCGCTCGCTGAGGGTCTTGATCGAAACCCCCATCGCTGCCACTGAGCAGGATGCCGATGGCGTCCGGAAAAAAGACCGCTTTGACAGCCCCTTGGAAGCAACTTGCCTCGCACATTTTTTGAACACGGGACAAGGCAACGGTCGGCAGGTATCGATCGTATGCAATCGCGCGGGCGAACGCCCAGCGTTTCTCCGCATCTACGCTTGTGGACAAGATCAGCGACCCTTTGTGCATAGACCTCCAAGCGCTTGGGTCGAGAAGCTGGTGGGCGAGCGGGTCACTTGCCAAGTCGAACGGACCTCCTCCGATCAGATCTTCGATGACTTCGAGTGTATGGTCATCATAAAGGCGTCGGACGGTATGGATGGGTAGCATCGTCATTGTATAATTATCTCATTTGGTTCTGATCGTGGTTGTGCATCGCAAAGCGAAGCAATCTTTCGGGATGGGTTCTCTGACCGCTGTTGAGGAGATGGGTTCGACTTCGGGCTTCCGAAAAACCATTGGTTGCAAATTCGGAGTGCCATGCGATTTTTTTGAGGAAGGAGTGCGTAATCAGGGCCCACTTGGATGCCTCGTTTTGTTGCAGAACGCGTCCATCAAAGACCGCTGCAGAGGACATGGGTCTTGAGCAAAAACCGCAGAAACGAATTCCGGCGGAAATATTAACTACTCTGGGTTGAAGCTTTTCGGCCCCGCACACTACGCCAGCCGATGCCCCCAAGCGGACCGATAAAAGCGTCAATGGCTACGCAAACTGCAGCGGCGACGAGGTAGGGGGCGATATCAGGAGGGGGCAGCGCGAGCTGAATAGGCGGGTTATGGCGGTTATGCATGTAGGGAGATCGTCATGACGGCACCTCCTGTGTGCCGGTCCTGCACTTCAATTGCCGGTTTGCCATGTATCTTGCCCGGGCATCTCTTCGGCCAATAGAAATCAACCGATTATCTTGATGCAGTGACTCGAGGGTCTAAAGTGTGGACGACTACTTCCATTGCCGCGATTTCGCCGGGCGGGTTGGTGAACAGGCGGCTTGACCGGCCCGGGCGCACGCACTGGCCAGCAAGCTGCAGGATGCGGAACCTAACCTACGAGCGGCGTGTCCGCGGCGATCGCGCAGCCATTGAGAATGGAGCCTGGCGCGGAGGGGACATCGGTTCAGGGCCCGGGGGTTGTGTTCGGTGCACTCCCAATCTGCAGAAAGTCGTCAGAGATACATTCCAGCATCATCTTGTGGTCTACGTCCGGTCCAAAAAATGTAAAAAGAAACATTTAATACAGAGTTTTGATTGAAATTTGAGACTTTCAGTTTCCGTGCAAAATTTTGCGTTGCGATGTCATGCGTAGAAGCAGAGCCGCAGTGGCGCCGCAGACGAAAAGAGGCCAACATGGCATATACTATCGACAGATTCATCAGCCCCTTAGGCATAATCCTTATCGAACTTCTCAACGGCGGAGAGGAGCCGATCCTGACACTGACAACCGAAATCCTTACCGGGCACATCGCGGTCTACCATGGTGACCGGATTTGGCGGACTGAAGCCGACCCCGACTGGACACTCAGCGAAACGGCACATGCGCTGATCGACCTGATGCAAGAGGCCGATATTCCGGAAGACTTACGCGAGATCGGAATCGCGGCGCTCCAAACTAGCGCTTCGAGACCCTGGTTTGGAATGGTGTCTGCAATCGTCTGAAGCCTCGTGCCGCGGTCGCAGCATGCACCGATTTCCGAAGGGGGCAGACTTTTTATCTCCGGGACGCCTGCAATAGGGGTCCCGCACCGTGAGGGGCCGGAACGTGACCGAGGAGTTTGATGGTGAATTGAACCAACAACGAGGGTCAATATGCTTCACTAGTTCACTAGAAACTTATCGATTGACCATAATCTCCTGCTGACAACTCAAATGCGTTTATGGCACTGTTCAAGAGGGCTTATGGCGATCAAATTCTGTTTGATTTTGGTGGAGACTGATTTTAAAGCGGCGCCACCACGGGCGCCGCAATACTACTAAGGTGCTGACGTCAGACACATTATCGGTGCAGGCTATCACAAGATCAGCGCTGATTTTTGGCCACTTGGTCGGGCATAGCTCCGATTATAGTCAAGCTTCGCTGAGTAGGCGGGCTAATATACGTGCCTCATGGTCCTGGCCTCCGAAGAAGATCGCAAGAATGCGTACTCGGTGTTGGTGATCATCTACATCGAAATAGAAAACGGCGCGACCCTTCGTGACGTTACGAATGCGCTTGCCCAGATGTGGACGGCGAGTCCCCTGATAGGGGGCCTCGCCCAAGCTGCGGATGGCGCTCTCTATCTCGGCCAGTCTTTCCTCCGCGAGGTTGAAAGCACGTTGCCCGTCTTCCCCGAGCTCTTGCACTGACTTGATGAGAAAATCGAAGATTAGGTCAAGGTCGTGATCGACCCCGTCGCCACGAACGACGTCAAAGACCATGTTCGGCCTTCTTCCGCGCAATCATGTCTTGGGTCCGGCGCTCACCCTCTTCAAGTGACACAAAGGTGCCAGCCTGACGCTTGGCCAGAAGCTCACGCAGGGCATCAGTCGCTTGTGATTGTTCTCTAAGGAGTTCCAGCCCTTGCTGCACGACTGCGCTCAGAGTGGCATAGCGCCCCTGGGCCACGAGATCGCGTGCGTAGGCCTCCTGAGCCTCGCTGATGGATACGGATGCTTTCACGCTCATTCGTGTCACCTTAGCTTTGTGCTACTCAGTAGTATACGGGGCCAGAGTTTCATTGTCGAGAGTCTTAACTGTGTTGATTGAAGGCTGGATTGTATCCGAATACGGATGCGATGATCACCTCCCATTGAACCAGCGACATCAGTTATGAAGAAGCAGGCAGACATCAGTTCCTATACCACTTCCGGGGACACGACCGTGTCTTCCATGAGAACAACTTTGAAGGTTACGCTCTACGGTGGCCGTGTAATCTTCGGTTCAATTTGACTGTGGTCATCGCTAACCCGTGCGCCCCGAAATCCTCCCGTGCAATGTTTATTAAATATGTCTGCGTTAGGCTGCCTCGGCACGGCTTGCCACTTATCATTATAGATACTCGCAGAAAAATCACTCAACCCTCAGCCCCAAAAATACATGCTTGACCAAAGAAGGTAACGCTATCGTCAGTTTGAAACCAAGTGCTCGGCATCCACATTCGCATGGGCAGTGATTATCTAATTTTCAGATTATGGTCATTCTCGCGGTGCGCAGCATCATGCACATCGGGCTCAACCTGCCTTGCGGCAGTGCGGCATTACGAAAACCGCACAGATTGCAGCAGTGCGGGACTTTGCAGCCATTGGCTGCAAGTGCGCCAACGTCCAGTTTGGCGAACCGTTCCAGAAGCGGTGGTTCTTCAAATGACCATGCGTGTATTAGGAGGGTCGTTTCGAGTTTGAATGGATCCTCCAATTATGCCGATTTCTGGTTTCCCCGCTTGGATAGCTATGCGGCGCGTTGCTTACGCTCGCTATGGCGGTCAAGCAGGCAATCCCTATTTTCGCGGTTGAGCCGCGTAAATTTCATCAGCACTTCTATGGCATCGACCAACTGATCATAGAAGGGCGAGGTCAGCAGACGCATCCAACTGCTGAGGTTTCGGAGGTGGTTCACGACGTTGAAGCTCCGTGAGCCGTCGCTGATCTGCATGACTGCGAGCGTTTTGCCCTGTTCGGGGCGCACGCCGCCAAGCGATAGCGGTATCCAGTCAATTTGCGTCTTCATAATGACGGTCATCGCGCCGTGCTATTCAGGCGAACACCAAACTATGCCCTCCTGTTTTAGCCGAGACCGTTTCGATCCCTAATCAGGGGAACGTTCTCGCACGCAGTCGGAAAGGGTAACTTTGGTGTCACACCGGTCTTAGACTTTAATTACCGGTATGACACTTATCTTGCCCGGGAAATTTCCGCGTTGGCATTATTCGACCGATTTCCTCGAAATGTTACTTCGAGGATTAATGCATGTCAGAAAATATTCCACTCCGCGATATTGCCGGCCGGTTCGGCGGGCAGGGGGCCTACACGGTTAAGACGCCCGCGCCCGCAACAATGTTTACTAGATTGGAGGACGCGGAACCGAACCTTCGGGCGGCGCTGTCCACCGCCATTGCACAGCTGACCGGACAGGAAGCCGCCGAAGAGGACGTGCCAGTGCCGGCGGTGGTCATCGCGGCCAGTCCCGGGGCGGGCAAGAGCCGGATCGCGCGCGAGCTGATCGGAGCCGCTGCCCACGATGATCAGGTGGTGTTTCATGCGCCGACCCTGGCACTCTGTGAGGAGGCCGCAGGTCATGCGCGTGAACTTGGCGGGACAGCGCATGTGATCCGTGGACGGTTCGCACCGGACCCGACTGAGCCAGACCGGCAGATGTGCCGCAAGCCGGCGCTGGTCGCCCGTGGGATCCGGCTGGGTCTCAATATCCGTGAGAGCTTCTGTGACAACGACGCTGCTCGGTGCGAGCATGCCCAGAGCTGCGCGTGGCTGCGCCAGTTCGAGCCGGTCCAGACGGCTGGTCACCGCTATATGGCTTCGAGTTATCTCGGGTACCCGGATCCGGATGCGTACGACGGCGTCCTGCGGGTGGTCGATGAAACTTTTTGGGCGCAGCAGCTCTCCTTCGTGACGATCGGCATCGACGACTTCCGGTTGCCTCGCACGTTCATGAAACATTTCTCCCGACACGGCCGGAAGGATGACGGGCGCATCAGGGCGCATGCGGATCTGATCGGAGCCGCGCACGCGTTGGTCGATGCTTTAATTGTCGGACGACCGGTGCTGGATTTGCCGTACAGCGCCGAGGAATACCGTGCCTTCGCCCGTCTCGAATACTCAGCTGAGGCGGACATTGCCGCCCCAACGCCAGAGCAGTCGGAAGCAGAGCAGATGCGGCTTCTCGCTTGCGCCGAAGGCGTGCTGCGGCATGTGTCTTGGTATGCGTCGGTCTGGTCCTGCCTCGCCGATGCGAAGGAGGCCGCACGACAGACGCTCGAGCGCCTGAAGCTTGTGAACGACCAGGGCCGGATGGCCATCCGGGTCTGCCGGAAACATCCCTCTAATCACCGGCAACCGTTGCTCCTGCTCGATGCGGATGCCGATACGGAGATCCTCGACGCCCTTGATATCGACATTCAACGGACCACGCACATGATCCTGCGCCCCAATGCCGAGGTCGTGCAAATCCATGACCGTCGCATGACCCACGGCAGCTTGCTACGGGGCAGGGAACTTCGCGAGGGTTGGCGCAGGGTCATTCGTCGCGAAGTTCTGAACGACCGGGTTGGGAAGGGCAGCGGGGTGCTCGTCGGCGCCAGCCGCAAGGTGGTGCTCCGGTTCTTTAAGGATGCCGAATACGATTTTGACGGGCTCCCTGACGACGAGATCTCCCGGCGCATGCTGGAGACGCCATTGCACGGCGCACACTGGCTGTGGTTCGGAGGCCGGGCACTCGGAACCAACCGGTACCGTGATTTCTCGACGGTGATCACCATCGGTCGTGAGGAGCTGCCGGTCGCTGAGCTTGAAGAGCTTGGACGCGCCCTTTGGGGGGACCGTGCTGGGGCCGACTTGGAATTCGTCGAGCCCGGCGAAGATGGAGCGCTGCGTCTGCCGGAAAAAGAGGTTCTTTACGAGATGTCGGATCAAAGTGCAGCAGCCGTCCGCGTACCTTGCCATCCGGATCCGTTGATCCGCCGCGTCCAGTTCCAATCACGGGAGTTGGCCACTCGACAGCTCGTCGAACGCTTGCGGCTCGCGCGCGCAGAAACCCGAAAGCGCGTCATCCTTGGTTGTAATATCCCGATCCCCGGGCTGCCTGTTGATGAGTTGATCTCCTGGACGGCGTTCTGTCCGAGCCGACCCGCTGCGGCCCTGATAGATGCCGTGCTTGAGAAGGGCGGGATCCGTTTGTCAGACGCAGGCCTCGTCGATGGCGCGCCCGAGGTCTTCCCGACGTCCAACTCAGTCAAATCCTACCGAAAGCGGCAGGGGATTAACTCCAGTACCATCCTCGAGACGCTAAATCCCAGGTTGCGCGGCGAGTTGCACGTTCTGCACATCCAAGAGGACCGCCCTTATGCGCGCCTTTGCGAGGCGCTGGTCGTGGCAAAATCCGGTGAGGACGCCCGCCGTCGCGCGGAAATGATCTGGGGACCGCTCAAGCAGTGCTTCGTGAACGAGGACGGGGACGCGCACACCCTGCGTGCCAATGCGGTGCTTTGAGGCCACCGCATCGGCACGCAGCCGATGTTTGTTTCTTAGGAGTTAGTCATGTCTCACGTTGCAACTGATCTTGTTCGACCCGGCGATATCATCTCGTTCAGGTTTCCGTATTCCGAAGGAATAGCGCACTACGCGCGTCCTTGCCTCATTCTTGAAGCTACCGAGGACGAGTTTTTGCTCGCTTACGGCACGTCCTCTTGCGAGCGCGCGAACACCGGGTTTGAAATCCGGCTCAACGCCGAGTTTGCCGCCTGCGGGCTGACCCGCGCGAGCCGGTTCGTCCTCGCGCGGCGCATCCGTGTCGCGCGGTCCGACCAGAGAATTGAAGCTACCGCCTCGGGAGACCCGGTGCTCGGAAGGCTGCCAGAGGCATTGTGTCTCCGGAGGGCTGATCTGTTTGAGCGGATTAAGGGGAGCTGGATCGACGATGCGGCCCGGCTCGAGGCGGAACGCCGCGGTCTGCACCCGCGCAAAGGTAATCGGCGCCGTAGGGCAGGGGCCCCATATCGAATCTGACGGTCGCTGCAGCGTCCTCTCGTTTTCGGGTTTCAGGAACCGGTGGTCCTGCGGGCGTCGCGCGTGGCGCCCGCGGATCCACCCGGTCCGAAACTTGGGTGCCAGATCATTCAACACAGAAAGATGAACCAAATGCATGATCCTAAAATACTTCAGTCTCTTGGAGCCTTCGGTCACACATATCTACCCGGTCTGGAAACACTGCTCTCCACTGTGGACTGCCGAGCTTGGGGCGAACGCCTTCGATGCTGGATGACAGCCTGCGCCAACGCCGAACGAGGTGCCTTTCGCTACCCCACATTAGAAACCGCAGTAATCGATCTGGTTACGCTCGAACTGGCCTGTCAGTCCTATGCATTCGCAGAAAACGGCCTCCGGCTGACGGATCGGGGCGGGACGGTTTGGGCCCGGCGGGCCCTTGCAGATCTGCTCCTGCTTCTCAGCGAGCGGGACACCAATACGGCCCGTCAGCTTGCGTCACTGGCTTGGAGCAGCCGAAACGCCCGGCTGGATCAGATAAGGTCTCAGATCATCGAACGAACATGACAATCGTATCAGCCGCTGCGCTGGCAGCGGCTGATACTGCCCCGCATGAAAGGGAGGACCTGTGACAAAATCCGACAAGGTTCTGCCGCGCCTGTGGATATCTAATACTGGCTCCTGTTCACAATCAAGGGAGGGCAGGGGTGCCGTCGCCTCGACCTCTAAAAAGGAAGTTAGGTACAGTTCAGGCCGCGCCTCAAACGCGAATGAGAACTCTGAGCAAAAAGTGCGAAGTCCGATAAAAAACCAAAGAAATGCCCGGTAAGGACTCGTTAAGTAGTTACTTAATTGTCTTGAGCCAGATCAGCGTCGTTGAAAGTTCGGCGGTTGACCTGCCAGAGCTTCCATAAGGTGGGCGGAAGCTTTGGCTAGCAGGCTTTTTCCCGGCGTCCGCTCAACGCAAAAAAGATCAAGAAAAACATCTCAGCCGTTTTGAAACGGCGTTCATTTTCCCTTTGTCCTTTTCACCCCCGAGAAAGATGGAGTGAAAATGACAACGACACTGTCCACCCCGCGGACCGACAGCATGCCTCTCTTGCTGGACCGCTCCTTTTTAATCCGACGCTGGCAACATGGGAGCGATCCTTTTTTCTGGCGTCAGGAGAAAAGGGGGAGGCTGTGTGCTGTGAGCGATGGCAAGAAGCGGCGCTACACCTGGGATGCGGTCTTTGACTTTGAAGGTGGCATGCCGCCCGAGGGGCTGCGCGCGGAGTATCAAAGCAACCTGCTGACAGAGCATCAAGCGGCCGGGCTTTGCTCAGTCAAACCTTCATACATTTTGAATGCCGCGCGGCGGGGAGGCCTGCCCTGCCGGCGCATTGGCAGCGCGTACCGCTTTGTGCCCATCGAGATCGAGGCGTGGCAAAAAAGGCGGTTTGTGAACCGTAAATGCCTTAAATAATTGGATAATATTCGTAATGAACAAGGCGGAGGGTGAGCTTTATGGCCCAAACTTAGGCCCCCGTTCTGTTCATTCAGCACGCATGAACGGTCGGGCGACCAAATGAACATCAACAAAAGGCAATGAACGATGAGCAGTCACAACACTATTATTCTGAAGACCCTGAGGGACGTGCAGAACGTTCTTCCAATCATCTATTCTGAGGCATCTGCAAAGACGCTCGATGCGGCGCTGCGCAAGGTCGAACGTCTCACCGGCCGTAAACTCTCGCAACTGCCGGCCGACGAGAACGACTGGTTCCAGAAATCCCGCGGCATTATTTGGTCCGGTGAGTTCCAGGGCGTGACTCCTGGGGATCAGCAGGACGCCTTTGAGACCTGGGTCAAGAAGATCACCGCGATGATCCGGCGCGCGCACCGCCACGTCTCGCAGCCAGTGGAGGTTGCCAACGAGCGGCAGGCCTGGGACCAGGTCGTTGGCTACACTGCAGCGGTCGAAAACACCTTCGATGAGAGCGGTGCCCGCATCCTTCCAAATTGCTTTACCCGCAGCATGGAGACCCTTCGTGCCCGGTGCGCTGCGGTTCACCCCGCGAGCCTGACGACAGAGGCTGCAAAAAGAGCACTCGAAGCTTGTCGATCGGACAAGGTGACCTCCTTCCGGAATTCAATATCAGCATTCAATACGTTGATCCGTGATCGGCATAGGCACGCGGCAATCGCTCACCTGATCCCGACAGTGCCTATCGGGCCCTTGCCTCTACTGCGGGACCGGGCGCTCGATTGGGGCCAGTTCTCCGAAGCGTTCATAGCCTCTCGTGATCGGGCCATCTTGAGGGCTGTTCAGCCGGACCGAGCAGAGCGGCGGGACCGCTTTCAGGGGCGCTTGGGTAAAAGCAAGCTCGGCTCCGCCGGGACGCGGAAAAGACAGCGGAAGGTCCACAACACCGGAAGTGCCACGAAAGCACATCTCAATGCCTTGAGCTGGTTGATCAGGCATTCTTTCCCGGACCGGGAGGACGCCTACGCCTTTGAGGCTATCGAGGAGTTATTTGACCCCGAGATCATCGCGCGCGCCGTGACGAATTACACCGCGCGGGCAGAGGCGTCGCTTTCCCTCCTCGACCCGAAGGATACGGCATCGGCAGGGACAATCCTGTCGCGGCTTCAGACCCTTGCAGCGCGAAACGGTTGGTCTGACGATGTCGTGTTCGAGATCGAAGACGCACGCTTTGATCAAGTCGACAGCTATCACGCGCGTGAGATGTCAAAAGAGCGCGAGCAATTTATCAAGCTCGTGCAGCGGGATCCGTCCGTGGCCCGTGCCATCGTCTCCGGACCGCGTCGCCTGGCCGCAGAGGCACAATTGGTCTTTGATGACTGGAAGAGGCAGAAGGAGCGCGTCAAAGATGAAGCGCTGCATTTATCGATGGGGGCAGCACTTCTTGCGCTGCAATTGGCCCGGGCGGTGAGGAGCAAAAACCTCAATCTTCTGCTTGTTGACGGTCCGGACGCTGAGCTCATCCGGCCTCTGCGCGAGAGCCGACCCTGGCTCGATATCAGTCGAGGGCGGGTCAAGAATAGAAGACCGATCGAAGGAGAGATTCCTGACAGGCAATGGCAGGTTATCGCTGGATGGCTCGACCAAGGCCTGCCTCGATGGTGTAAAAAACATGGTGTGGATGTCGAGACCAACACCCTCCTGTTGCCGGGGCCAGCGGGGGTGCTCTCCCGCCAGTCCTTCAACCGGATATGGAACCGTTGTGTGAACCGGATCGGCGTCCCGGGGCTCAAGCCGCATTTGATGCGACATGTCGCGGCGACGATCTGGCTCGCGGCGAACCCAGGCGACTACGCGACCGTCGCGGCGTTTTTGTGTGACAGCGTGAGCACCGTCGAAAAGTTCTACGCACGCGGGGAGGGGGCAGCTGCGGCAAAGCTCTTTGCACAAGCCCTGGAAGCCCTCGACCCCACCCTGAAATCTTTCATATCGAGAGGATAAGCTAATGGATATGAAACCTGATCAGATGGCTGGCCTGGCGCAGCGCATGCCCCATGTCCCGGGCAGCGTCGTGGCTAAGATGCGGTTGCATCTCTTGGTGACAGATGCGTTTCCCGAAAAGGGAATGCCAGCAGTGCTTGAAGACTTCTTCTCGCGTCTCGAGGCGGCAGGGCTGCCGCCTGAGCAGGCGACTGAAATGATCTTCCGCGCAACGGGCACGTCGCGGAGCCGGTTCCGGTGCCTGATCAATGCGCTGCGGCATTTTGCACCCGAGGTGCCTTTGGCCGCATCGGTTCAAGTCAAACAAGACTGGGACCGCTGGCTGAACAGTCGGTATAACAAGAAAGCCAAGGTGGCTCGGCAGTCTCAACGCGTCGGATTGCCGCCAGGGGACTGGCCGGTGAGCTGGTCGCAGGCCTTGCCTGTCTTGGAGCGCAGCGTTCGTCCTTATGGCGAACGTCTGCGAAAGCTGGGCCTCAAAACGCGGCAGAGCGTGATCTCAGCAGTCGGCCTTCTGGCACGGTCGAGGGTCTGGGCTGGAGACCGGGGAGTCGATGCTCCCGAAGAGCCATGCGAGGAGTTGTTCGAGGTTTTCCTGCACTACTTGCAAGAGGAGCGAGATGTCGGCTTCGGTACGGCGCGAGACTACTTCGAAAGACTGCGCATGTTTTTTCTTCGCGCCGGCGCATTTGATGAGGAGGGCCATGACGCAATCTGCGCGTTGATCGGTGCACTGGCACAGGAAGCCGCGGAAAATGATCCAGGCAAGTGGGCCAAGCTTCGCGCCTTCCGTCGGGAGTTCACCCTCGCCGACATTCTGAAAAAGGCGCGAAAGTCCTGTGCTGATGCCCGGGCATTGCCGGGCAACGCGACGGGGGCATTCAAGCTGCGACAAAAAGGGATGATCTACGCATTGCTCGTGAATTCCGGTGATCGTCAAGGTGATCTAAGGCACGTCAGGATCGGGATCGAGTTCGTGCGCGATGAAAACGGCGATTGGCGGCACGGCATTCGCCAAAATAAAACTGGCAACAAAAAGGAGTTGGGCGTGCTCTGGCCCGGCACCTCGGCATTGATTGATCAACATATTCTCGGTGACCGGCCCGCATGGCAAATGCAGGCACGGCTGGCCGAGGTCGAAGGGATGAATCTTTTGACGCTGTCGGAGAAGGTGGTCAACGAGGGGTACATCAACCGGCGCCTCGCGCAGGATTTCAAAGTGCATGGCCATCTTGTGCGTACCCTAATTGCTGATCTCTTGCGCCGGGTTCGACCGGATGCGCTTTGGGCGTTACAACATATGCTCGGACACACAAACCGAACTATGCAGCGCGTTTACCGGTCAGAATTCGACGAGAGCCGAGCGGTAATGGCGTTCGATGATCTATATAGCCAATTGTCGGATTGATCGCCCGTCACAAACGCCGCGATAGGCGTGCCATGATGTGTCGTAAGGCCGTTGCATGGGTATGCTCAATGATTTTAAAAGCGCTATCGCCGGTCCATTTTTTGGACCGGCCAGGGGACCGTATCTGACCGTCAGGTTGGACTGCCGCGATAAGTCCGATCTCTAATGTCGACGGCAGCAGGATCGTCAAGTTGTTGCCCAGCCAGCTGACTGATTGTAGCAAGTGCCGATGATCAGCCAAACCTCCCAACCCCGCTTAAAAGGCTACCGCTTCCCACGGTCCATCGTTTCCTACGCTGTTTGGGCATACCATCGCTTTGCGCTCAGCTTGCGGGACGTTGAGGACCTCCTTGCCGAGCGCGGTGTCACTGTAAGCTATGAAACCATCCGGGCATGGGTCGGAAAATTCGGGGCGCAGATAGCGAAGCGTGTCCGAGCGGCACGCAGGCAGCCCACCAACAAATGGCATTTGGACGAAGTGGTGATCACGATCCGAGGCAAGAAGCATTGGCTTTGGCGCGCCGTCGACAGCAACGGTGAAATACTCGACATTCTGGTGCAAACCCGCAGAAATGCCCGTGCTGCCAAGCGGTTTATCTCCAGGCTGATCGCCCGCTGGGGCATGCCGCGTGTCATCATAACCGACAAGTTGCGCAGCTACAGTGCCGCCCTACGCAAGCTTGGGTTGGCCGTGGACCATCGAGCGCACAAAGGGCTGAACAATCGCATCGAAGGGTCACACAGGCCGACACGGAAACGAGAGAAGGTCCAGGGCCGGTTTAAATCCGCCCGCCAAGCGCAGAGGTTTCTGGCTGTCCATGATGAAACCGCGAACCTGTTCCGCCCTCGTCGCCATACAATGACCGCAACAACTTTCCGTCAGAAACGAGCTGACGCATTTTGTGAATGGGCTGGATGCGCCAGTGAGCTCGCGGCTTGAACCGGAGTAAACCGCCAATTTTTTAACATACGGCAACAACTTGACGATCCCCCCCAGAACGGCAAGATCGAGATGCCCACCGCGGACCATCGCGAAACTGTCGGCATGGTGGAAGAACGCGGCACCGGGCTTGAGCGTGATGGGCTTCTTGCCTGCATTGATCAGATCCCAATCCTCTTCGCCCTCTTTCGGGGCCTGACCGAAACCCAGAACCCCGTTTTCGGTGTGATAGGTCACGTCGCGGCCTTCGGGCTGGAATTTGGCGATCATCTCGGGGAAGCCGATGCCGAGGTTAACGTAAGTTCCGTCTTCGATATCCTGCGCCGCGCGCCATGCGATCTGCGCGTTCGAAAGCTTGTCTTGCATGATGTTGAACTCCGCCATCAGTAAACCACTCCCGTGCGCACAAGCACTTCTTCTTGTTGAGGTTCTGCCACTTCCACGATTGCGTCGACAAAGATGCCCGGGGTGATGACTTCTTGCGGGTCGATGCTGCCGGGCGCGCCCAGCACGCTGACCTGAGCAATGGTTTTTGCTGCCGCCATCGCCATAAGCGGGTTAAAATTGCGGCCCGCCATGCGGTAGGTCAGGTTGCCGGTACGGTCACCGTCCTGCCCCTTGATCAGCGCAAAATCCGCCTTCAGCCATCTTTCGCGGACATACATCTTGCCATCAAATTCCTCGGTCGGTTTGCCTTCGGCAAGTTCCGTGCCGAAGGAGGTCGGCGTGTAGAAGGCGGGGATGCCGGCACCGGCAGCGCGGATGCGCTCGGCCAATGTGCCTTGGGGGACGAGGTCCAACTCGATCTCGCCCGCGAGGTACTTTTTATTGAAGGCTTCGGCGTTGGAGCTGCGCGGGAAAGAGCAGATCATCTTGCGGACCATGCCCACTTTGATCATCGCCGCGATCCCGCAATAGCCGTTGCCCGCGTTGTTGTTGACGACAGTGATGGCCGCCGGGCTACCGGTGGCGCGGAAGCGATCGATAAGGGCGTGGATCAGTTCGATTGGCGCGCCAGAGCCGCCAAACCCTCCGATCATCACCGTCGCCCCATCCGGGATATCGGCCACGGCCTCGGCCACGGTAGGAAGTGCTTTGTCCATTGCTGGTCTCCTCAGGTTGCCGAGGGTCTAGCGGTCGGGCGTATGCAGAGCCAGAAGTTTGTGCGTATGTTGACATTTGTTCGTTTTGTGCAATTTGCTGTGCGCATGACGAACAAATCCAGCAGTACAATCTCATCTCTCGCCAAAGGACTTCGGGTGATCGAATGTTTCGATGCACAGCGCCCCAAGCTGTCGATCAGCGAGGTCGCCGCGCTGACCGGGCTTGACCGTGCTACTTCGCGTCGGTGCCTGTTGACCCTCCATGCCGAAGGCTACGCCGCCTATGACGGGAAGTTCTTCACTCTTACGCATCGCTGCTTGCGCCTCGGTACGGGGGCCATCGGTGGCTTGCAATTGCCGCAGGTCGTGCAGCCGTGGTTGGATCAACTGACCGAGAAAATCGGCCAAAGCTGCTCTGTCGCCATTCTTGACGAGACCGAGATTGTCTATCTCGCCCGCGCGTCGCAGCGGCGGGTTATGTCGATCGGCCTGATGCCCGGATCACGCCTGCCGGCACATAGCACCTCCATGGGGCGGGTGCTGTTGGCCGCGATGCCAGATGCGGAAGCGCGCCGCGTCATCGAGGCGTCCGATCTGTCGCCGCGCACCCGGTTCAGCCTGACCGATCCAGAGGAAATCATGGCGCAGGTACAGGCAGCGCGGACGCGCGGCTATGCGATGGTCGATCAGGAAGTTGAGATCAGCCTGCGCTCGCTCGCGGTGCCGGTGCTCAACAGCAAAGGGGCCGTGGTTGCCGCTCTAAACACCGGAATGGCAGCAACGCAACCGGACCCGGCGGAATTAGTCGAAAGCTACCTGCCAGCATTACTGAAGGTGCAGGCTGGGATTGCCCGCATTCTTGGATAGGGGCGCGCAGGGGGGGGGCATGCAGCGGGTCATCCCCACTGCATAAATGGATTCACCCCAAATTTGGATTATTTCGCGATGGTCCGATTGGCGATTGCGAATGCCAATGGCGTCGTGAATTGAGTGAAGACAAACGCGATAGGCCAGGCGGTGAGCGCTTGCCAAGGCCAAGCTAAAAGCCATTCCATTGTAAGCCCCATGATCAATAGCGACATTGTGCCTGACATTAAAACCGCCATCATGAAGGTGATGAGGATTTGAGCGAGGATAAGAGTTTTTCGGTTCATTTAGGTCGTTTCCATGTTGCGGTCGGAGGGGGGGAACACAACTCCCCCGGCACCGACCAATGAGTGGTCGATGCCGAGGGTTCGCAGAATGCTGCGACTGGATCTCTGGAAGTCAGAGGGCCGGAATAACCAACCGGCCTCAGAATCTTTTCGGCGGTTAAGACTTACCGCCAGAGGCCTGACCGTGCAAGGTGATCTACCTTTGCAGTTTTACGCTTTAGAAAGAGGTCCCGCCGATGTCGGCCACGACAAAATCGATAAGCGTCCGTACCTTGCGCGGCAGGGCGCGGCCTTCAAGGTAAACAGCTGCCACGTCCCCTTTTTCACCGGTCCACTCGGCCAAAAGCGGCACCAACGCGCCGCCCTCAATGGCGTCACTCACCGCGAAACTCGGGATATAGGCCACTCCAAGCCCTTGGCGCGCGAGTTCTGCCGCCGCGTGAGCGGAGTTCACTTGAAACCGTCCTTTGACCTGGACGACCCGCTCCTCAGACGCTCGTGTGAAGTTCCAGCGACGCGGAAAGCGCCGGTTCGTGTCGACGATGCAGGCTACCTCGGACAGGTCTTCAGGCTTTGTGATCTCGGGGCTCTGGGCCAAAAAGGCGGGGCTGGCCACAAGAATGCTTTCGAAGCTGGTCAGACGGCGGACCTTCATGGACGACAGATCAAAATGGCCGATGCGCAAGGCAAGATCGATCCCTTCTGATGCAAGGTCCGCATAGGTATCGCTCAATCGCAGATCGATGGTGAGATCAGGATACTTGGTGCCGAAGCGTGCCAGCATACCGGCCACGTAAATCTCGCCAAAAGTGACGGGGGCCGTTATCCGGAGCGGACCGGACAGTCCTTCGGTCCCTTGCGAAACTTCCTCTAGGAGGTCGTCGATCCCATCAAGAAGCGCGGGGACATGGGCGAGCAAGGTTTCCCCGGCCGGGGACAGCCCAACCTGCCGTGTCGTTCTTTGCAGCAGGCGAACCCCAAGCCTTTGTTCAAGCTCGGCCACATACTTTGAGGTCAGGCGGTTGGAGGTGCCCAATTCTTCGGCGGCCGCTGTGAATGATCCACATCGGGCCGTCGCCACAAAAGCGCGTAATTGATCGAAAAGGTCCATCTTATTCAGTACATTTCATGGATAGTCATTCCATATATTCGCCATTTTGAGTTGTGGAGGCAAGGCGTATGTAGGGGCCACACCAACAATAGGCCGCTTGCGGGTGGCCTCCCCCGAAAAGGAAACAAACGAATGACAAGGCAATCCAATACCGATCTTGCCGCACTGGTGCTTCGCCTCTCCAGCGGTGTTCTCTTTCTCGCCCACGGGTGGCTGAAGGTGAGCTTGTTCACTATTCCCGGCACCGTCGCGTTTTTTGAAAGCCTCGGCCTGCCGGGCTTTTTTGCTTACCTGACAATCCTCGCTGAGCTTGGCGGCGGTCTTTTGTTGATCGCTGGCATCGCAGTGCGCCTTGTGTCCGTGCCGTTGATTGCCATCCTTCTTGGGTCGGTCTGGGCCCATGCCGGGTTCGGCTGGACCTTCTCGAACGAAGGTGGCGGCTGGGAATTCCCGCTGTTCTGGGCGGTTGTTCAAGGCGTGATCGCCCTGCTGGGTGCGGGCGCCTATGCGCTTTGCCTGCCGGTGATTGACCGTGTCTTGGGCAAATTCGCCTGATCTGCTGAAACCTCCCGGATCACCCGATCAAGGGTGATCCGGCCAACTGAGGAGACGTCATTATGCAGACCCATAGCTTGCACAGCCTGCGCGATCGTTTCGCGCCTACTCAAAGAATGCCGGTTGTCTTTCTCGGCCATGGTAGCCCCATGCACGCCATCACGGAGGGGCCTTTCAGCCGGGCATGGACCACTTTGGGGCAGGGCCTTCCACGGCCAAACGCGATCCTCGTTGTATCGGCGCATTGGATAACGCGCGGAACAACGCTGGTCGATGTCTCTGCGCTGCCGCGCACGATTCACGACTTCAATGGCTTTCCCGACGCGCTTTATGCCGAACAATATCCGGCACAGGGCCATCCGGATCTGGCGCGCGAAGTTGTCTCTCTCCTCGCGAGCCACCGGGCCGAGGAAGACGACACCTGGGGGCTGGACCATGGCGCTTGGGCGGTTCTTAAGTATCTCTACCCCGAGGCGGATGTTCCCGCCTTTCAGGTCTCCATCGACATGGGGCAGGGGTTGGCGCATCAACTCGAGATCGGCCAAGCGCTGTCCGATCTGCGAGACCGTGGCGTGCTCATTCTCGGGTCTGGCAATATCGTTCACAATCTGCGGCGGCTAAGCTTTGATGGAAAGCCCGAAGCCTTTGCGCTGGAGTTCGATGATCTGGTCACCGGTCGTTTGATTGAACGTGATTTCGATACGATGGCAAACCGCGAAAAGTTGGGCAGCCTTCTCTCCGAAGCGCACCCAAGCGTGGATCACTACTTGCCCGCGCTCACAATCGCGGGCGCATCGGATCAGCGCGATGACCTGCTGTTCATGACCGACAGTATCGACCTTGGGTCGATCTCCATGCGGTCTTTTATCTTCCATCCGAGGTAGGCCACGGCCCTTCGAGCGTGTTTCAAGCGCCCGCCCGGAAGAACCGGCGCGGGTGCCTTCGATTTTCGGCGGCACCTTTGGCTGACCAGAAGATAGCCGTTCACTACACCCGATGCGCTGCGTAAAATAGCAGGGTATCACCTAAGACCCCACCCATCATCGACAGAAACCGAATTCGGCGGGCATTCTATGCTGCAGATGAAAACCTGCAGATGCGGTGAAGCCCATGACGAAGATCGACCAAATCGAGACGATGATCCTCGACATCCCGACAATTCGAGGACACGTGCTTTCGATGGCGACGATGCGCACGCAGACCGCTGTTTTGGTTCGGATCAAATACTCTGATGGGTCGGAGGGGATCGGTGAGGGCACGACCATCGGCGGTCTGAGCTACGGGGCCGAAAGCCCTGAGGGCATCCAATCTGCAATTGATACCTATATCACGCCGCTCTTGCTGGGCCGTGAAGCTGACAGTGTGAACGGCGCGATCCAGCTGATCGACAAGCTGGTGAAGAGGAAACCGCATTGCCAAAACCGAGGTGGAAATCGCGCTGTGGGACGGGTAAGCCATGCATAAACGCTGGGATAAATGAATTTTTAAATTTAGCTGTGTATTAAAGCTGCCCCTGTTGCCCTTTACTTGCCAGACGCTCAACGACATACCGGACCCGTGCCAACAAATGGCGCGTTTCCGGCCAGAGCGCATAAATGTTGATGCGTGCGGTGGCATATGTTGGGAGGACTTCGATTAGTCGCCCATGTTGGACGGCCTCCGCCACCAAAGACAGTGGCATTTGCGCGATCCCGAGGCCCGCGATGGCGGCCGTGACGATGGCGGCCCCATCCCCTATTTCATGGGTTGGCGTTATGTGCATGCGCTCGGGTGAGCCGCTTTCACGGATGATATGATAGCCGATCGGAACATCTCTGCGCACGCCGGTGATACAGTCGTGATGGCTCAGATCCTCGGGGCTTTGCGGCGCACCGCGTCGAGAAATGTAGGAAGGGGCGGCCACCAAGGGGACGCGCTGCTCGGCCAATTTGCGGCTGATAAGACCGGAAGTATCCGGTGTTTCGCCAAAACGGATCACCAAATCCATTTTCTCTTCAACCGGGTCAATGATCCGATCAGTGAAAGACAAAGAAAGATGCAGGGCCTGATGATCCGCCACAATTTCGGTCAAGATCGGCAAAAGCACCTGCCGTCCCCACGCGGCCGGCGCATCAACACGCAGGCGCCCCGCAATGTCGCGTTTACCGCTGGACAGGAAGGTCTCGGACGCCGCGATTTCGTCTAATGCGCGCCGGGCGACCGCGAGGTAAGCCTCGCCATCAGACGTCAAAACCAGCCGCCGGGTGCTACGATGGATCAGTTTGACGCCAAGCCGCGCTTCCAGACGGCTGACGCTTTTGCCCACGGCGGATTTGGTCAGTCCAAGCACTTGCGCGGCCTCCGTAAAGCTCAGGTGCCGTGCTGTTTCGACAAAGGCCTGCACCCCGGAAAGACGATCATTTTGCGCCACTGTATCCTCTCAAGACACTCTGAAGCGAAATGCAAAGCATTTTCATTGGATAAAGACAATATTACTTTGACATCAGACGCCCCGATTGACCGGGACGATCATGAAAAAGGGGAAATATCATGCCTGTCGTACGCGTAAGCTGGTTTGAGGGAAAGACCGCCGAAGAAAAAACGAAAGTCGCCCAAGACATCACCGACACCATCGTTCAGACCACCAACACCGATGCGAGTTATGTCTATGTGATCTTCGAGGACGTTAAAACTTCGGATTGGGCGGGCAGCGGTAAGTTATTTGGTTGAATCTAGCCCAACACAGCGTGTGGAACATCCGCAATGCCGGCGCCATTGCCCAAGTCAATCGCCCCCTGCCAGACCTCTTTTGCCCGCAAGATAGGCGTCTCACGCGCCGTGATCGCCGCGCCATCTGGCAGGCGCAGCGGAGCGCTCCAGCCCTTATCGGTGAGGTCGCGCCATTCGACGTTGAGATGCACCTCCGCATGGCGAAAGAGGCTGCGCAAGGCGTGCGGTGGCAGTGTGGTGCCAAAGCCGATCTCGGTATCTCGGTTCTCGGCAATAGGCTGCGATATTCCGGTGCGTGCAGCCTCGAGCAGATGTGCGAAGAGCCGGGCGTGGTAGCTGATATGGGCAACGAGCTGAGCGCGGGTCCAGCCGTCGCGGAGTGCGGGGTCCAAAAGTTCCGCATCGCTCAACTCGTTTAGCTTGCGCGCGAAATAAGCAGTGCCGCGTCGCGCCTGGAGGAGGTCGTCATGCGGCGCCGCCTCGGCATCGTAACGCGCGCCGTCGCCTTGGCGGGC
>Ga0207906_1000210_pt1 | contig 32654 bp, 25 predicted proteins | sample LinPmetageLP37_FD_184050 | JGI IMG/M metagenome (GOLD analysis project Ga0207906, IMG submission 184050) | Marine viral communities from the Pacific Ocean - LP-37 (SPAdes) | ecosystem: Environmental > Aquatic > Marine > Oceanic | place: Pacific Ocean | collected 2010-06-16 | reverse complement strand
CCATTCTAGACGCTACGTTCACTGTATCTCCCCAAATGTCATAGGCAAATTTATGTATCCCCACTACTCCTGCTACTACAGGGCCTGTATTGATACCAATACGTATATCAAAACTTATAAGTTCATTCTTTTGTTTTGATTCTTCAATAAAATTAGCAATTTCAAAAGCTGCCAAAATCATTTTAAAAGGATGGTCTGTAGTTGCAAACGGCAACCCTCCAGCACACATATAAGAATCACCAATAGTTTTAATTTTTTCCATGCCATATTTTTCCATAATCTGATCAAATTTAGAAAAATAGAAATCAACACTATTAACCAACTCTTCTGGAGATAAATCTCTTGCAAAATGTGTAAATCCTTTAAAATCTGTAAATAATACGGTTACAGAATCAAATTTTTTAGCTTGAACCTTGCCGTTTTGTTTTAACTCAATCGCAGTTTCCTCAGGCAAAATATTGTGCAACAATATATCAGAACGATTTTTCTCTTCCTCTATAATATGATTTGTCTGTCTAATAAAACTATAACGTCTATATAACCCGATTGCTAAAATTATTATTAAAAACAGAACAAGTGTAGAGGCGTAAATAATATACTGTTGCTTTTTTTCTTTAAGGGCTTGAATTTCAGACTCCTTTTCTAAAAGCCCTATTTTATCTTCTTTTTTCTCTAAATCAAAATCAAATTGAAGTCCGCGTATTTTGTCATCTGTTTTTAAATTAAACAGGGAGTCCTTTTGGGCTATATATAACTCTTTATATTTATAAGCATTTTTATAATCTTTATTTAAGGCATAAGCACTTGACAGTCCTTGATATATCTCTCTTAATTCATCATTAGCGTCAATTTGCTTGCCCAATGCTTCTGCTTCTTTAAATGCACTAATGGCCTTTTTAAAATCATCTTGTTTATAAACTTCTCCTATTCCTTCCAAAGCCTGAACAACCAAAGGTTGTTGATTGTTTGATTTTGCTATCTGGTACGCTTCATTAAGATATTCAATGGCTTTTTGTTTTTCATCTTTCTTTAAAAGTAACTTACTTATTTTAATAAGGTTACCTGCCCTTAATGTTATAATCTGATTACTTGAAAGAGCTTCTTGATAGTATTTTAAGGCATCATCATAAAGACCCTTTTCAAAATAAATTTCTCCAACGCCCATTAAGAACCCGAAAGTAAGTTGTGGATTGTTTAATTTATTTCGATAATCATTAAATTTATTATAATATTCTAAAGCCTTATCAAAATTGTTCATTTCAGCATAAAGACCTCCTATATTTAATAATGTTTGTGCAGTGTTATAATTGTCCTTTATCTTTTCTGAAATACTTAAAGACCTTAGATAGTAATCCAAAGCTTTAGCATTACTGCCTTGACTATAATAAATGGCCCCTAAATTATTAACAAGATTTGCAATACCAATGGTGTCATGAATGGTTTCAAATACTTTTAATGACCTGGACCAAGAATTAAGTACATCAAGATATTTTCCTTGATAATATTGTACAAGGCCAATATTTTTTAAAGAATATGCTAGCCCCTTTTGATAATTTAATTGATTGGCAAGTTCATTTGCCTTTTTAGCATATATTATAGATTGTGAAATATCTTCATTATTTAATACCTCATTACTTAAAGCATTCAATGCATTAACCATTGAAGTGTCTTTTGCCCTGGTTTCTACAATGCTTTTTAAACTATCTATTTTAGTGTTTTGAGCATAGACTATTGATACCAATAAAAGAAATGAAACAGTAAAAAAAGATACTTTATAGCTTTGATTCATATAATCACCATTTATTCTTTTAATATATTATAGGTTCGTACATTTGAATCACTTGTAATTCTGACGATATAAATTCCTGTAGACAGATTTGACATATCAATTTGCATAGTAGAAAATGCTCCTGAAAAAGAACCGGCATTAATTATTACATATCCATACATATTCAGTACAAATACATGGGCATTATTTTCTATGATATTTTGTTTGATATACAATGTTGTTATTACTGGATTTGGATAAATAGAATATGCACCGTCTAGTTTAGCATCGCATTTTCCACTTTGACTTGTTGAAGCAGAAGATACGGAACTTTTATGAGTACCATCAAATGTTGTTAAACTCCATACCAATTGGTTTCCATCAAATTTAATTTCAAAGGTTCCACTTCCAGGCATGAAAACGGTTGGTAATTTTCCATTAAATGCTGTTCCAGTTAAAAAATTATCTGGCCCTTCGTTTACATACACAGCATAATCATTATCATTCTCGTATCTATAAACAACAGTATATTTTAAATTACCTATAGCATTAGGATTATAACTCACACAATCAGCATAAGTACGCACTTTTTTAGCATTAATATCTGAAGGATTAACAAACAAATGAGCTTCATTTGATACAATCGTGTAATTTTCTGGATCAGTTACTTTAACATAATATGCTCCGGGAGTATTTGTATCATAATATTCATTATCATTATCGTCTATAAAGTAGTACGGAATGCCTTTAGGAAAAACCATGCTTTCATTTTCATCATAAACAAATGGACCAAAATCAAATGAAAGATTAACCATGTCTCCTTGTTTTACAATAATGTCCGAAGGAGAAATAGTAAGACTCAATTCCGCCGGAACTACTCTTAAAATACCATGATTAGGTCCATAACTATTGATTTCATAATTTTTGGTTCCTTCAATAACAATGGTATAGTCCCCTACTTTTAATTTAGCTCCAACAACATACTGCACACCCTCTTTTTCAAAAGAATATTTAACGCCATCAGGGAAAGCTTCTAATTCGGTTTCATTATATGCAAATCCATCAAAATTAGTAACTAAATTCAGGCTATTAAAAGTTCCGTAAGAGGTTTCATAAGATTCAGTTTCGGGATAGATTTCTTTAGGGTTTATTGTTAATTTACCTCTGTTTGGGTCATGCTGAATAATGTAATTATCAGTATCAACATCCTCAATAAATATATCATAAACACCTACACCCATTTTTAAAACGCCATTAATAGTATATTTTGCATTATCTCCTTCTTTTATGAAATAATAAGGAATATTTCCATTTGAATCTTTTAAAACTGCTTCTGATTCTTCATTTGGATAAGCAAATTCCCCAAAATTAGGTACTATAACAGGGGTTTCACCATATTTAATACTTACGGCATCTGGATTGAATGTTAAATTGGCTGCCGTAATTTTTAATTTGCCATAGGTATCATCATAAGTACTTTTTATTAAATAGTTGTGAGGATTCCTAATTTTAATCTCATAATCTCCAAGTTCTTTAAGGTCAGACAACTCAAATTCATTATTATCTTTAACAAAATAGAATGGCACACCATCAGGAAAAACGGTTTCAATGGATTCTTGAAACTCACCTTCAAATGCCCAACCATCGAAAGTTGTCAATTCTAGCAGTCTAGATTCAGTAATAATTTCACCATAAGGAACAGTAAGACTTTCTGTTTTAACATTTAATTCCTTTGGATTAATAATTACACGACCTGCACCATAGATGATATTGAAGTTTGCTGACATGGCGTTTAAGAATGCACCTGGATACACAAAATGTCTATCTTCATCAGAATTTGTAACATCAATACCCGTTAACATATTTAAGGCATATATTTCAGAAATAGCCCGCTCATTGCCTGAACCGTCATCTAATGGGGCATCTTCAGCATCAACAATAGTAAACACCTCAGCATAATCTTTAAATGGTCTTGTTGGATCTTCAGCACTTACTAATGCCTGAAATTTACTTACCAATGCCTGAAACTTGTTTTCTAGTCCTATTTCTACGTTACCGGCAAACAAATCCTCAGCACTCACTAATGCTTGAAACTTACTTACAAGTGCTTGGAATTTATTGGTTGTTCCGTCATTATAATCTTTGCGTGCAGATATAAAATTTGTAAAATTTTCATTATCTAAACTAACAATACTCATGCTGCTTACCAGGGCTTGAAATTTATTTTGAATGGTACGCTCGGATGCGCTCCAGCTTCCTCCATTTAAAAAGCTCATATCATATTCGCTTACCAAGGCCTGAAATTTACTTACAAGCGCCTGAAACTTATTGGGAATTCCATCTTTAAAGTCGCTATTGTGAGCTTGTTCAAGTAACAATCTAAAATTATCTTCATCAGAGATTCCTGTCGTATTAAATTCATAATTGAATGCAACATCAATGGGGCTTCCATACGTATAACTAACATCAGGTGGCGTTATAACTAAATCTTTTTTTGTCACAGTCAAATATCCAACTTTACCAATATCAGGATTAGGATCTATATAACCAGAAATAAAATTTACTTGGTATTTATCTAATAACTCTTGAGATAATGGTTCTACAAAAGAAGGTGTAATAACATAGTCAAAAACAATTGGATAACTACCTTCAGCCAACTTAACATCAGCTCCAGAACTTAATTTAACTTCTGGAAATCCTAAAGACGCCATAATTTCTGAATATGGAAGTGATGTATCTATCCCTTCAGGTGGTAAACCTTGAACAGAATAAGACAAACTAATATCCTGACCATATTCAAACACAGCATTATTAGGAACAATATTTATAGCTAACTTTCCATCTGGTAAAATTTTAACCGGATCAGAAAAACCGCCGTTTCCTTGACTTCCTGGTTTTGGTTCTGTATAAACTTTCAAATCCGGATTTCCTGTAAAGGCAGGAATGGTGGCAATGATTTCTGTATCAGAGACCACTTGAATACCTGTTAGTTCCTTACCGTCAAAATAAACTTTTGCAGGATATGGATCTGAACTTTGAGAAGGAAAAAATTCACCAATGATAGATACCGTAATAGGTTCGGCGCTCACATTTCCATTTAAAATAGTCAACGATGTAATTTTAGCCGTTTGAGCGGCTATACTTTTGAACGCATTTAAGGTATTTATGAATTGTGCATTAGCCCCATCTCGAGCAGTAAAATTTACAGACGTGTTCTTAAATGTGGCAATGGTTTCATTGGAAGTAAACGTAGTAGTTCCTGAACCATCTGGATACCAATATGGTAAAGCCGATCTCAATAAAGCCATAGCAGCAGCAGCATGAGGTGCCGCTGCCGATGTACCATAAAAATTAAGTTTATCATCTTTATCACAGGTATCACAGGTAGCTAATTGCCCAATAGTTGTTGATGCCGTATTGCCTCCATCTGGAGCATACATATCAATTTGAAGATTTGTTCCATCTTTTAATAATCCACCATAACTTGAAAATGTTTCAGCTATTGGATTTAATGCATTACGGTAATCAACCGCCCCTACAGTAATGGATTCTGGAGTCATGGCATGACCACTTACAGTAGGTATACCATTTCCAAAATATTCAGGAAATTTAAGACCATTAGGTGTTTTGTCATCTGCTGTTGTTCTGAAAGCTATATATCTAAAAGGAAGGCCGTTGGAAGTAGAACCATTTGTACTTGTTATCATAATATTAGCATCCCCAGTTCCTGTAGATTTAAATACGATTATTTCAGTAGGGTCTCCTTGTACATTCACACGATTATTCCCAACTAACAAACGACCTGCATTATCTACTATATAAATATCTAAATCGTTTAAAGCTCCAATTTGGTTCTGTTGTGAAGCCGCATCTTCCTTCCATTGTAACACTATTAAATAAGTGCCGGGAACTACACTTATTTTTTGTAAGTAGTCTTGAGAACCATCTGTATTAGTTCCAAAAACATGAGCTTTTGTAATATTATCTGAAGGAATAAAGTTAGTAACTGGCAAATTGGTTGATGGTTTAAAAGTTGCCTGATATCCTTTATTAGCTATATTGCCGGCGGATGTATAATGAAATTTCCCTGGCTGACTCACAAAAGATTGAATGCTTTCTGAAATACGGCCAATTCCAAAAAATGGTTCTGTAATAAATGTGATGTCATCCACAATAATATCACAACCTATATCTTTTAATGCATTAAATCCTACCTCAAATTGTCTTGGAGAGGCTGTTGCTGTATGAAAAGCCAAGGATGCTCCGGGAGCAACATCATGAATAATTTGCATCATAGCCCGACCTTCATCTGATGCTTTATATGAATTATCCTTTAAAACTTCTACTGATTCGGGTAATTCACCATTCGCAATATCAAGAGCAGCATAACCTGGCGCACCAAGAGCCATATCATAACTATCTGATAAAACACCAACTTTTATACCTGAACCATCAACTGGAACAATATTACCATCGCTTTTTATTAACCTAAATGAATCGCGTACCAAGTCTGATTTTTGTGCACCATCACCTTGGGTGTTTACACCACCTGAATTGTTATATGCAGGATATACAGGTCTGGCAAAATTGATAATGTTACCATAACTATTTAAAGCACAAAGGCTTTGTGTATTCATATAAACATCTATTGAAGACAAATTGTTATACGCTGAAATATTTAGTAAAAAATCTGAAACTGGTATATTAAATGGCGAGCCTTGCAATAATGCAAGTACATTTTGCATTTGTGATGCCTTAGGAACGATCTCAACAAGTACTTTTCCTGCAGTTATTTGGAAAATTAATTCTGAAGGAGTATTTCCCGCTACATTATCACACAAAGAAGATAACTCTTGCCCAATAATATCATAAGATTTTCCATTATTTCCTATCACAGGAAAAATAAAACCATCATTTGTCGAACATTTTTTTGCAGAATTTGCATTTGCATAAACAGTATGCGTGTTTCCGTTACTAATAATGGTCCATTCCACATAATCATTTGGGCCAAATTCTTTCATAAACACCTTATCTACGGTACCTGACTTAAATTTATTTAAACCCTTGGATACTTTCTTTCCGTTGTTGGTTTTTACAATACTTGCAGATTCATCTACAATTACATCTTTATTCGTTGGGTTAACATAACTAAAAGTTGCTTGATAAAGTCCGTTTCCCAAATCCTTTACGCAATATAATACAGGAACAATATCTTTATTTTTTTGTGCAAAAGATGGTGTTGAAATGAGAATAAACAATAGAATAAATAGAAGAAAAAAGGGTTTAGCACACTTATTTTTCATAACGGTTGGCTTAGGTTGGTTTATAAAAAAAATAATTATCGTAGTATAGGAAAACAAACTTTTACTATACTATAAGAACTTATAATAAAAAAACTAAAAAGATTTATTGAAATAATATTTTATAAGTCTTCTTAATGCTATTAAAAAAGACTTGAGGAGAATTGTGTAAATTTAAAATAATTTTTGAGAAAAAAAAATAAATTATGTTTAAGTGAAAATCTATCTGTTATATGGTAATTCAGGGATTTTTAAAACTTAAAATGACACCCACTATTTTGTGATTCAGCTATTTTCAGTTATATTTTTTGTTGAATTATTATTTGCCGATACAAAAATTTTCAAAAATATTCCCCAACAAATCGTCATTGGTAATTTCACCTGTGATTTCTCCAAAATGATAAAGAGCTTGTCGAATATCAATGGCCATTAAATCACCAGATAATCCGGTATCCAAACCATGTTTCACTTTATGAATTTCGTCAAGCGCTTTTAGCAAAGCATCATAGTGCCTAGAATTGGTGATTATTGTATCGTAATTTCTTAATGCACCAGTATTTACGAAACTTAACAGTTTATCTTTTAATGTATCAACTCCTAATCCTGTTTTAGCAGACAACAAATGTATATTTGGTATGTCATTTTGTAAAAAATCAATGTGGCTTGCATCCAATTTATCAACCTTATTCGCAACAATAAGTACAGGCTTTAATGGATATTTGTTTTTGATTTTCTCTATTTCTATTTTAAAAGTGTGAACAAAAGAGTTGTCTTTGAAATTTGTACCATCTGCAAGAAAAACAACTACCTGCGCCTGTTCTATTTTTTCAAAGGTTTTTTTAATTCCAATGCTTTCAACCACATCTTTAGTTTCTCTGATACCAGCTGTATCAATAAACCGAAAACCAATCCCTCCTATTGAAATCTCATCTTCAATAGTGTCTCTGGTTGTACCAGCAATTTCAGAAACTATGGCCCGTTCTTCATTTAATAAGGCATTTAAAAGTGTCGATTTACCTACATTGGGTTCACCAACAATAGCTACGGGTATACCGTTTTTAATAACGTTACCTACCGCAAATGAGTCTATTAATCGTTTTAACACAAAAGTGATTCTTTCAATTAATGCTTTAAATTGAGCTCTATCTGCAAACTCGACATCTTCTTCAGCAAAATCCAATTCTAACTCAATTAGTGATGCGAAATTTAAAAGTTCTTCCCGAAGTTTAGCAATTTCCGAAGAAAAACCACCACGCATTTGTTGCATCGCTATTTGATGTGATGCTTCATTTTCACTGGAAATTAAATCGGCCACAGCTTCCGCCTGACTTAAATCTAATTTACCATTTAAAAAGGCTCGTAACGTAAACTCACCCGCTGTAGCCATTCTACAACCATTCCGCAGAAACAATTGAATGATTTCCTGTTGAATATAATGTGAACCATGACATGAAATTTCAACTACATTTTCTCCAGTATAAGAATTTGGGTTTTTAAAAACCGAAACCAATACCTCATCAAGCATTTTATTGGCATCAACAATATGCCCAAGATGAATGGTATGTGATTTTTGCTTGCTTAAAACCTTGCCTGAAATAGATTTGAAATGCGTGTCTGCAATACGTATAGCTTCCTTACCAGATAATCTAATAATGGCAATGGCTCCTGCTCCAGATGGTGTGGCTAAGGCAACAATGGTGTCTTGATTTATCATAAAAACAAAAATACTAAATATAGAAATGGTTATTTATATAGAATTTGAATACCTAAAAAATTTAATTAATTAAACTTCATATAAAAAAAGTGAAACCTTCTATATTTGCTGTAATTTTTAAAATTGAATTAATGTTGGTGCAAGATTCCCCATATTATTGTAACGTTATAAATCATAAAATTGTTGATATAGGAAATTTATACTTTTTTCAAAACTACCTTATAGCTGAAATCAATGAAGGTGTTAATATAAGTTTTGAAAATTTTAAGGAATCAACTGAATTAATTCTAGCTCATTTTGGTGATAATGATTTTGGATTTATTGGCAACAGAGTTAATTCTTATTCAATTGTAATTACAGATGCCCGTGAATTCAATAAAGCTTTTAAGAATTTAAAAGCTTATGCTACCGTAACTTATAACTTGTTTGCAGAAAACATGTTAGAAGTTGAAAATCATTTTTTTAATTTTAACAAGAAGAATTTCACAACATTAATAGAAGCCGTCACTTGGGTTGAAGAAAATGTCTCCTCAAATTAAACATCTTTAATTAAGATAAATACCATCTGGTTTAATTTCAATTAGCCTTTGTTTATACAAGGTGCCAATGGCTTTTTTAAAATTTTTCTTACTCATTTGAAGTGCATCTTTTATCTCATCAGGATTTGATTTGTCGGTAAGATTTAAAAAACCGTCATTATCGTGTAATTCATGCATAATTAATTCTGCATTGGGCTCAATATTTCTATAACCAATTTGCCCTAATGAAATATCCAATTTATTACCAGGACGTATTTTCTTAACGATTCCTTTTAATTTATCACCAATACTGATATCAATAAAAATATTGTCTTTATAAATTAAACCTGCGTGCATTTTATTCACAATGACATTCATGCCAATATCTGAAGGATGTGATACAATTAAATCAACCTCGTCAAACTCACTTACTGTAAGGGTTTTATTATCTAGAAATTGATTTGTTTTGCTAGATGCCACTAACCTATTGGTTTTTTCATCTAAATAACAATACACCAAATACCAACCACCCGGTTTCATTTTAAAGGCTTGCTCTTTAAACGGGCAAAATAATTCTTTTACTAATCCCCAATCTAAAAAAGCACCATGATCAGACACTTGATTACAGCGTAAAAGGGCAAAATCATTTAACTTTATATAAGGTTTGTCTGTGGTTGCAACAAGCCGTTCTTCATTATCTAAATAGACAAAAACGTCAATTTTATCCCAAACTTTAAAAACTTCAGGAACATATCTATTGGGTAATAGCACTTCATTGCCATCTACATCTGCTATATAAAGTCCTTGTACAGCTTCTCTAATTATCTCTAACGTGTTTACTTGCCCTAATTGTATCATGATGCAAAGGTAATGATATTAGTTTTTGGAAAATAAAAAAGCGCCGCAATATTGCAACGCTTTTAAATATTTATGTTTTTAAGATTATTTATAAACAGATTCTTTTTTGAAATGTTTAGTCAATAAATAATATACGACTGCTCTATATTTATTTTTGTTTGATTTGCCGTAAGTTTCAATTACAGATGCAATGCCTTTGTCTAAATCTGCGCTGTCTTTTAATCCTAATTTTTTAATTAAAAAATTATTTTTTACCGTTGCTAATTCAGATTCATCTGATCCAGAAACTGTAGCTGCATCTGCATTATAAATGGATGGCCCGCAACCAATGGTTACTTTTGTTAACAAATCCATATCTGCTTTAACACCGCATTTGTCTTTTAAATCTGCCGCATATTTTGCAATTAATTCATCTCTTTTACTCATAATTAAATGTTTTAAGTGTGTTAATAATTTCTAACTTTAAAGATACTTATTTTAAGACACTTAGAAAAAATTAAAGTCACATTTTATTTCCATAATTAAGCAATAAATTCAAAATATTTTAATAGAACCACATCATTTACGGTTCTCGGCGTAAATATTTCAAGTAATTTAGGGCTTTCAGATGCTTCGTAAAATAATTGTAATTTATTTTTAATTTGCCTTTCATCGGTTGCACTTAAATATTCAAACCCATACATTTCACTCAAGTGCTTTGCATTTAAATCATGTTTGGTTTCAAAAAACGTATCAAAATTCTGTGAATCTTTTTGACCCGGAAGAATTCTAAATATCCCACCACCTTGATTGTTCACTACTATAATTCTGAAATTAATTGGTGTATAATTATTCCACAAACCATTACTATCATATAAAAAACTTAAATCCCCGGTAATAAAAACAGTTGGTTTTTTACTTACAACGGCGCAACCTACGGCAGTACTTGTGCTACCATCTATGCCACTTGTTCCCCTGTTACAAAAAACTTCCAATGATTTATTTAATTTAAATAACTGTGTATAACGTATCGCAGAACTATTCCCTACTTGTAAAATATTATGGTCCGGAATTGATTTTAGAACGATGTCAAAAACTTTAAGATCAGAATATGGGATTTGTTTAAGATATTTGTTGTGTTTAAATTGTCGTTTACGCTTTACTTCTGTCCAAATTTCTTTATAATCACTTTTAACATGATGCGTGATTTTGGGTAAAAAAGCTTCGAAAAAATGATTTGGAGTTGCCTCCACATGCATGCTTAAACAGAAAAATGTATCGTTTGCTTTTTTAATGTCAACGTGCCAATGATGTTTTGGTTGAAATTTTCTTAAAAACGCCTTTATTTTCTTGGATATTATAACGCCTCCAAAAGTTAATAGAATTTCTGGTTGTAGCTGTAATTGTTCTGCTTCTGTTAAGGGTGCAATGAGCTGATCAATATTTGGGAAAAAAGTATCATGATGCAAATTTGAAGTAGTTTCAGTAAGCACAATCACACTGTCATCTTTTGATAATTCATCCAGCCATTTTTGCTCCATTTGATTGGGTTCCTGAACACCAACCAACACCATTTTTTTAGTTGTGGTATTCCAATTTTCAATACATTCCTGTAATGTGTAAGAATCAATTGGATTTGGTTTAATAATAACTTCTATGGCTTTTGGCGAAACACTTAATTTATTCACAGTTTCATATAGAGGTTCATCAAAAGGAATATTAATATGAACCGGACCATTATTTATCAAAGCAGTATTGATTGCTGTGTTAATTTCAAATTCATTAAATGATTGAATATCCTTTTGAAATCCTAAAAATCGCTCCAACTTACCCTCCAAATTCTTCATGATTGGCAATTCTTCATTGAAAGGAATATTATTTTCATCATTTAAATCAAGTTTAAGATTGGCTGAATACAAAATATGATTTGCAAATACTTGCTTTTGATTAATAGTTTGCCCATCACCAATATCTATCAAATGTTTTGGTCTGTCTGCTGATAAAATAATTAATGGGATATCACTATAAAAAGCTTCCGCGATTGCAGGATAATAATTTAATAACGCACTGCCCGATGTACACAACAAAGCAACAGGCTGCTTTAATTGTTGTGCCATACCCAAGGCAAAAAAAGCCGCACTACGTTCATCAACAATACTATAGCACTTAAAAAAAAGATCATTGGTAAACCCTATGGTCAGCGGAGCATTTCTACTCCCAGGAGAAATCACAATATGTTGTATTTTTTTTGCTTTACATAGTTGAATAACCGTTTGAGCAAGTGGAATTTTAGGGTATTTCATATGGTTCAAAGTTACCAATTTTAATGTGCTTCAGAAAGCAAAATTAAAGAATAGTGATTCAAATTAATTTAAAAAATTTAAAGAATTAAATTTCCTAAATTGTGACTCTTAAATTTAAAATTATCCAAATGAAATTATTAAGTATTGTATTTTTAATATTCAGCTTAAGTATTGGCAATTCTTTTTCACAAACTGAAGAAAATTTATGGATAAGAAACACCAGTATTTCTCCTGATGGAAGTCAAATTGCATTTACCTTTAATGCCGATATTTACGTGGTTCCAACTAGTGGGGGAACTGCTAAAAGACTAACTACACATAGTGCTTATGATACAAAACCCGTTTGGTCCCATGATGGTTCAAAAATAGCTTTTGCCTCTAATAGATATGGAAATTTTGATGTGTTTGTCATGTCGTCTGCTGGCACAAACGTTAATAGATTAACATTTCATTCGGCCGATGACTGGCCTACAGATTTTTCAAATAATGATGACGCCGTTTGGTTTAACTCAATTCGTCTAGACGCCCAAAACTCTTTGTTATTTCATCAACTAGGTGAATTATATAGTGTATCACTAAACCCAAACATGCCTAAACAACTTTTAAGCATACCTGCTTACGAGGCTAAAAACAATACCAAAGGTGATATTCTATTCGAGGAAATTAAAGGTTATGAAGACCAGTGGAGAAAGCATCATACATCATCAGTAACCAGAGATATTTGGATAAAAAAGGCTTCTGGAGATTATCAAAAAATTTCAGGATACAAAGGTGAAAACAGAAACCCTGTTTTCGGAAAAGACAACACCTTTTACTACTTATCGGAAGCCTCTGGAAGTTTTAATGTACAGAAATCTTCATTTTCAAATCCAAACATTGTAACCCAAATTTCAAATTTTAAAACAAACCCCGTCAGGCACTTATCAATTTCTAACAATGACATTTTATGCTATAATTATAATGGGAAAATTTATACTCAAAAAGAGAATGAGGAACCAAAACCAGTTAGTTTTACTATCGGAGGTGATGATTCTATCTTACAAAATGAATTGCTGTTTGTTAATGGAAATGTTAGCGAATTTAAAACATCACCAAACGGAAAAGAGTTGATTTTTATATATAGAGGTGATGTTTTTGCAACTACTGTTGAAGGTAATCTAACCCGTAGATTAACCAATACTCCCGAACAAGAACGAAGTATTGATATCAGTCCAGATGGAAGAACCATTGTTTATGCCGGAGAACGAAACAACAGCTGGAATTTATATACACAAACTATCACGAATAAAGATGATAAGTATTTCACTAATGGCATAGAACTAAATGAAGATGTTTTATTGGCCAATGAATTTGAAACATTTCAACCAAAATTTTCACCTACAGGAGAGGAAATAGCCTTTATAGAAGAACGAATAAAGCTTAAAACCATCAACTTAAAAACGAAAGACATAACAACAATTCATAATGGAGAAAAACATTTTTCTTATCAAGATGGTGATCAGGATTTTCAATGGAGCCCCGATGGCCAATGGTTAGCAGTCACTTTTTATCCTGACCAATATTACTTTGGAGAAATTGGCATTATAGATTCCAAAGGAAAAAGCAAATTAGTTAATGTTTCTAAAAGTGGATTTAACGATTCGTCTCCAAAATGGTCGCCAGATGGAAAAGTTTTATACTGGTCGTCCGATAGAAATGGTATGCACAGTGTTGCCAAAACCGGTCCTTCTGAACTGGATGTATATGGTGTATTTTTAACTCAAAAAGGCTATGACGAATTCAAGTTAAGTAAGGATGAATTCTTTCTTTTAAAAGATGACAAAGAAGAAAATAATGATAAAAAAGAAGATGATAAACATACTAAATCTGATGAAGAGAAACTTAAAGAAAAAACAAAACCCATTACAATAGAATTTAATAGGTTAGATAAACGAAAAGAAAAGCTTTCACTGTTTTCAACTCGTCTCTCTGATTTTCTAATAGATAATAAATCAAAATATTTATACTACTTAGGAAAAGCATCAGACAAGGCTGATTTATGGCAGCTCGATTTAAAATCCAAAGAAATAAAATCTTTAGGTCAATTTGGAGATGGTGGAAACATAGAGTTTGATAAAAATGATAAAAACATATTTGTTTTAAGTGATGGTAAAATAAGTAACGTTGATTTAAAAACTAAAGAAAGCAAACCTGTTGGTTTACAAGCTGAAATGCCTTTTAATCTGTCTGCTGAACGTTTGTACCTTATAGATCATGTGACACGCCAGGTTGAAAAAAAATTTTTAGACCCCAATCTGCATGGAGCACCATGGAAGGAGCTTTCTGAAAATTATAAAAAGTTTGTACCAAAAATCAACAATGATATAGATTTTAAGGATGTGTTGGGTGAATTGCTTGGAGAACTCAACGCGTCGCATACTGGAGCTCGATTTAACGATAAAAATGAAAAAGGAGACGAAACAGCATCTTTGGGAATTTTTACAGTAGAAAATTACACTGATAACGGTATTAAAATAGCAGAGATTATGGAAGGCAGTCCCTTAATCCAAGGAAAAGAAGAGGTCGTTCATGGAGTGGTTATTGAAGCCATTGATAACGTTGCAATTACTCCTAAAATGAATTATTACGCCTTACTAAACAGAAAAACTCATGTACCAACTTTAATTTCTTATTATAATCCTTTAACAAATAAACGATGGAAAGAACGCGTAAAACCTATTTCAATTAGTGAAGAGAATGAATTAAGATATCAACGTTGGATCAATAAAAACCGTGATTTAGTCCATCAATTATCAGATAACCAAATTGGTTATATGCACATAAGAAGTATGAGTGATGGAAGCTTTAGAGAGTTTCTTGACAAGGTTATGGGAGAAGAAGTCAATAAAAAAGCTCTTGTAGTTGACACCCGATTTAATGGAGGCGGCGATCTTGTTGATGATATCAACACCTTTTTAAGTGGTACAAAATATATGGAATTTAAAAATGCTGGAAAGATCGTTGGAATCGAATCACAACGGCGCTGGACAAAACCCAGCATTATGCTCATTAGTGAATCTAATTATTCTGATGCTCATTGTACTCCTGTTGGTTACAAAGATTTGAAAATAGGAAAACTGGTAGGTATGCCAGTACCTGGTACCTGTAGTTTTGTTTGGTGGGAACGCATTCAAAATGGAATTGTTTTTGGTATTCCAAATATGCAAGTCACAGATATTGTTGGAGATGTGTTAGAAAACAAAGAATTAGAACCCGATATTCTTGTTAAAAATAATTTTGACCATATAACCAATGGGAAAGACGACCAGATTGAAGCGGCAGTTAAAGAATTACTAAAAGAGATTCATTAAATATTAAATTAAATAACGATTTAATTTAAAACTAATTTCATGGTTTGAGTTTTTTTAATGGTCTCCTCTAATTCAGATTCTGGGTTGGAATCTTTAGTAATACCACCACCGACATAAACCAAAGCTGTATGATCCTTAATTTGCATACAACGTAAATTCACATACAACTGTGTGCATTTTTTAGTGACAGCATACGCTCTGTTTTCAATATTTCGCCTACTTGATCTTGGACTCAATTTTTTTTCATAATTAAGTTCTCCTAAATAACCTGCATAAAACTCGCGGTTATAATGCTCATGTTTTAATATAAATTGTTTTGCCTTTAACTTTGGAAATCCACAAACCGCAGGGGTTGGGTGTAAATCAGAAATTATTTGTTTTAAATTTAAATTTTCAGTCTTTATTCTAGCCGAAATCATTGTTTTTAAATGCAATAAATTTCCTGCTTTAACGGTTTCAACTTCTGAAATTTTTATGTTTTCTGAAAAAGGTTTAATGTTTTCAATAATAAAATCCGTTACAATTTGTTGTTCTTCTTTTTCCTTGTTTTCCCAAATAACATCTAAACATCCTTTGTATTCTTGGGTTCCAGCTAAAGCCATCATAGAAAATTGGTTGCCTTCTATTTTCATCAATGTTTCAGGTGTGGCTCCCAACCATAAACCAATTTTAGGGTGATACCAGCAATACACAAATGCTAATGGGTATGTATTTAAAAGCTTTTTAAAAAGTGGAAGGATGTTAACTTCAGAAATATTTACAACTTCTTGCCTTGATAAAACAACTTTTTGAAGCTCTTGGTTATCAATTGACAAAATTCCTTCTTCAATAAGCTTAATATGTTGTTGTTTTTCTTCTTGATTTATAGCAAATTCAACATGTTTTTTAGATACTGATTCAACATTTGAATATAATATTTTTATTTTTTCAGCAAAAGCTAAGGGAATTAAAATACTATTAAAAGTAGTATCAAAAGGGGCAAAAACAAATCCGGATTCATGGTAGTTATCAACTTTATAAACCTCATCATTCGTCTGAAAAAGCGCATTTATTTCTTCAGAATCTGGTTTTCTGTAGACCACAAATGGCAATGTATCGCTGTATTGTTTTTCAATCCGGTTAAATAAAACTACTGAAGTACTCAAGCTTAATTCTTTTTTGGTAATGAAATAGATGACAACTTACAAATTGCAATCAAATTATTGTTATCATCAGTCACCCTAATATCTAGTAATTGGGTAGTTCTCCCTTTATGCAGAAACGTGGCTCTGGCATATATAAAACCTTCTGTTACACTTTTTAAATGATTGGCCGTAATTTCAATACCGCGAACAAAATATTTCTCCGTATCAATAAAAATATGCGAAGCAAAACTACCTACACTTTCTGCCAAAGCGGCTGTTGCCCCGCCATGAAGTACACCATCAGGTTGATAAACTCTTGAATTCACTGGCATTCTTGCCATTAAAAAATCAGTACCATAATCAATAAATTCAATATTTAAGGTTTCCATTAGTGTATTTTTACTCGCTAAATTACATTCAGCTAGAACCTTGTCTTTAGTTAATTGCATAGAAATAATGTATTTTTAAAGTACCTTGTAAAAGTACAAAACCAAAGCTTAAAATGAATTCATCAGAAAAAGAAATATCATTCCAATTCACGAATACATACAGTACTGTAAATACACTAACAAATAACACAAAAAATATATGGTTTGTTTGCCACGGCATGGGTTATTTAAGTCGGTATTTTTTAAGATATTTTGACGAATTGCCTTCCGAAGAAAATTATATTATTGCACCACAAGCACCTAGTAAATATTATATTTCACCAAGATTTAAGCATGTTGGAGCGAGCTGGCTTACCAAAGAACATACCTTAAAAGAAGCCGAAAACATCATGCAGTATTTTGATGCTATTTTTGAGTCTGAACATATTCTGCAAGGCAAAAACTTAGTTGTTTTAGGATATTCTCAAGGTGTTTCAGTGGCGTTACGGTACATAGCCAAAAAACACTTGCAATGCTCACATATAGCTATATTATCAGGAGGCATACCAAAGGAATTAGTTCCTTCAGATTTTAGTTTTTTAAACAAAAAACCCAAAGTATCTCTAATTTATGGTGATGATGATGCATATATAAATTCTGAAAGAATTGAAATTGAAAAAAACAAAGCATTTGAGTTATTTGGTAATGCTGTAACAGTTATTCCATTTAAAGGCAAACATGAAGTAAAAAAAGAGATGATTAACCAAATACTTTTAAAATGATTGTTCCTACTTTAGAAAATGATTCTGTTAAATTATCATTATTAGATTTAAGCAATTATAAACACTTGATTCCTATTGCTCAACAAGAAAAATTAATACAATTTTCACCCAGTGATATTTCTACTCCTGAAAAATTAAAAGAATATGTTGAAATAGCCGTTGATGGATATTACAATAAAACTACCATTCCATTTATTATTTTTGATAAAGTTAAAAATGAGTATGCTGGGAGCACCAGATTTATGAACATGAATTGGAAAAACAACGTGTTACATATTGGCTCAACATGGATTGGACGGGAATTTCAAGGCACTGGTTTAAATACCAACATGAAATTTTTAATGCTTAGTTATGCCTTTGAAGAGATGAATTTTGAAAAAGTGGAATTTAGAATTGATGAACGCAACACCCGCTCCAGAAAAGCGGTTGAAAAAATTGGAGGCACACTTGAAGGTATTCTTCGCAAAGACACCTTAATGCTTGATGGTTTTAAACGTAGCACATGTTGCTATGGTATTTTAAAAGAAGATTGGACAGAAATTAAACAAACTTTTTTTGAAGAGTTTGTTTAACTGTTTGTTTATGGTTTACTATATAATAACTATTTTGAGTTAACTGTAAATATATCAAAACTCCTATTGGGCTTTGTTTAATTGCCATTTGACATTAACGCAAACTTACTTGTTTTCAATATGTGATAAGAATACTATATATAATAAATTCGCTTATAAGAAACCAACTAAAAGTAAATTAAACACATGAATATAAACCGCTTTTGGTTAATTAATTCTGTGTTTTTGAATGCACCTATTCGGCAGTAGTTGGATCTATAATCGCTGAAACTTTACTTACAGAATTTGCAGGAAAACCACCTTTACTAGCATGTTCTCGAATCATTTTCTCATTTGGCGCACTGTAAACACAATAGATTTTATTTTCAGTGACATAACTATGAAACCATTGGATTTGGGGTCCCATTTTGCTTAATACACCACAAGAAGTTTGTGATATTCCCTTTAATTGTTCAGATGTTAATTTACCCGCACCAGGAATTTCTCTTTCAATTACATATTTAGGCATGACAATTAAATTATAGTCCTACTCATATGGTTTTTCGGTTACACCCCGTTGTTAATATGGTATCTGGTCTCCATTATAAATGCTATATAAAGATAAAACTTTATTTAATCCTTATATTAAGTTTAACATAAATAATTTTAATACACAGTTTGTTCAAATAAATTGTATTCGGGTTAAAAAATATTCCTCTTTAAAAACGATTAATAGCCATTAATAATTTATAAGTAAATACATTCTTAATAATTATATTAACTCAAAAAAGCTTTAAGCCTTTCATTTATAAAATAATTCCAACCACCTTGGCAGCTTTCCCTTTGAAACTCAGGAATGCTCGAATCAAAATCTTCAATAACCTTATTGGTAACTCTTAGCAAGGTTTTATTTTTCTCTTCAAAAAGTTCAAAAGAGACATCTGCACTACCTGGCAAACCCTTAAATTTCCAATTATATACTATCTTTTGAAATGGAATAACTTCCGAAATAGTCCAAATATGAAGAAAGTCTCTGCTTGGTGCTTTTACATTAAACTGGGTTTTAAAACCTACCTCAGTTTTAAATTCCGGAATATTATCAAAATACCATTGTTTCATTTGATTCAAGTCAGTAATTGAATTCCAAACTGTAGCTTTTAATAGGTTAAAAAGTTGCTCAACAATTACAGGTTGATCGGTGGTTTTCATTGATGAAAAAATTAAATAAATTTTTAGTTAACCAAACTTGCAATAATCGCTTTAGTTGGTAAAATAGCGTTAGTATGCTCAATACTTGGTCCTGCAACCCAAACGGTTTTGTATGTAGCTTGAGTGGCCGCTTTTTCTGTGGCTCTCATACCAATTCCAAAACGTACCATTTTAACCCACTTTTTAAGTTTTTTGTGCTTATTTAAAATTGATTCTAACCATGTAGCTTTGGTTCCTATTTTTTGAACATAAGGTGTATTTATAACGGTGCAAGGTGTTCCTGATATACGTTCAGTCACAACAATATCCTTTGCTCCATAATTCACGCAGGCTTGCTTGTACTCCTCTGTAACATTAGCCTCTATAGATGCAATAAACGGACTTCCAACAGAAACACCGTCTGCTCCATAACGTAACATATTATCAATATCAGCTTTACAACCAACACCGCCAGCAGAAATAACCGGAATATGACAATTAGTAACCAATTCTTTAATAAGAACTTCGGGCGATTTATCACCTCTATGCCCACCTGCTTGATTATTCACTGCAATGATAGCATCAGCCCCTAAACCTTCAACCTTTTTAGCAAATTTTAAATCTACCACATCACAAAACACTTTAATACCAACTTTATGGGCTTGATTGATTGTTTCTTCCGGACTCCCTAATGACGTGATAATAAAATCACAACCTTCTTCACATATAACTTCTAATTGCCCTTTATATTTAAGATTAGATTTATTAACAATTAGATTAAATCCAAAAGAACCACCCTTAACTTTAGATGTCTTTAGTTCTTTTAAAGCACTTCGCAGTTCATCTAAAGTTCTATAATTTAGAGCTGGAATACAACCCGCAATACCACCTTTCATAGCTTCAATCACCATTGACGTATTTGAAACCAAAAACATGGGTGCTTGTATAATAGGGTACTTGATATTTAAAAGTTGCGTGAGTTTAGTTGATTGCATTATTTGTTATTTTTTTCAAATATAATAAATATGCTGCAGTCAAAATAAATTATGTTCAAGAGTTATTTATCAAAATAACCTATGGAAATGGCAAATGTCATTTTTTTTGTTCGGAAAATCCGTATATTAAATTACCTAAAGATGTTGCACAATCAATAACAACAAGATTTCCGGGATGGACATTGGATAAAGACATCTATCGCGTAAACTATCACATTAGTAAAGGTGTTACTAAAGACCAATATCAAGAAAGGCTTGAAAATGGGGATAAAACCATGAAAGTAAAAATTGACGCTGACGGTAATTTTATGTAAAAGACAATTAATTATAATAAAAAAAAACCAACCAACTTGGTTGCGATTTTTAGTTACTACTACTCTATTATCCATTAAAAACTGTTAAAATTAAAATATTATAATTTTATTATGCACGCATAATACTTGACTATCAATATGTTATGCGTGCATAGTATTTAAAAATAGGTTAATCCGTTGATTTAATGACTTTTATCATGTTTTTTTAAGCATTCATATAGTAATTTTAATAAATAATTTTTTAATTAATGTCATGAAAAAAATAATTTTTGGTCTATTAATTTTTGGATTTACCACCCAAATGAATTCACAAACTTTCGAATTAAAAGAAGTTGAAGTAGTTGCTAATTACGATTATTTAGAAGCCACAACTAATAGCTCTGAGGCATTGCCTGTTCAAAATATTCAAGGCAAAGTAGGTGAGTATAAAGCAAAAAACCAAGAAATTGACAATTATGGTGAAGTAGCTTATTGTATTTCATTTTACAATACTGATGGAAAAATTTTAGCTGAATATAACAAAGAAGGAATTATTTTAAGAACAACAGAAAAATATAAAAATGTAAGATTGCCTTTAGAAGTTTTACAAGCAATTGCTACACGATTTCCTAATTATATGATTTTAGAAGACACCTATCATGTTAGTTATGAAAGTGATAAAGGAATAACTCACAAAGTATATAAAATAAAACTTATGAATAATGATAAAGTCTTAAAAGTTAAAACTAATCATACTGGTGAATTTATTTAATGCTTAAATTATAATTCAAAAAGAAGCCGTCTCAAAACTTGAGACGGTTTTTTTATGATTTATTAGCTTATTTATTTGATTATACGTATCTTTAAGTACTGATATACAGGTCATTAAATATGAAATTCAAACACTACAATCAACAACAAACGATACTTTTACCTTATTCGTTTAACGATTTAATTCCAGAGAAACATCCCGTACGCATCGTTGACCACATCGTTGAGTCACTCAATATCCAGCCGCTTTTAAAAGCTTACAGCAAAGAAGGCAACCCAGGTTATCATCCAAAGATGTTGCTAAAAGTAATGTTGTATGCCTATATGACCAATGTGTATTCTTCTCGTAAGATAGAACTTGCCCTACGTGAGAACATCAACTTTATGTGGTTGACTTCAATGACCATCGTTGATCACAATACCATTAATAGATTTAGAAGCAATAAACTAAAAGACAGTTTTAAAGAAATCTTCAAACAAGTGGTATTGCTATTGGCATCAGAAGGCTTAATTACTTTGAAACAAATCTATACCGATGGCACAAAAATAGAAGCACAAGCAGGTCGTTACACTTTTGTTTGGAGTAAAAGCATAAAAACCAACAAAGCTAAAATGTTAAACCAGTTAGAAGATTTATGGAACTATGCACAAAGCATTGAGGGTGATGATGATCCTAATCCAGAGCCAACCGAGTTTAAGGAAATTAGCAAAGAAGCGATTGAAAAAACAATAGCCAAAATAGACGCTAAACTCTCTGGAAACAAAAAAACCAGTTCCAAGGCAAAAGCCAAATTGCGTTACATTAAGAATAATTTTGTTGCCAATTTAGAAAAATATGAGCAACAAGAAGTCATTTTAGGAGCGCGTAACAGTTATAGTAAAACCGACAAAGAAGCCACCTTTATGCGTATGAAAGAAGACCATATGCAAAACGGACAACTCAAACCAGCTTATAACACTCAAATATCAACTGAGAATCAAATCATCGTACATTATACCATCCACCAAAATCCGACTGACACTAAAACTTTAAAACCTCATTTAGAAGATTTTGCACAAACCTTTGGGGAAGGAGCGCTTCAGGAATTAGAAGAAATAACAGCAGATGCTGGTTATGGCAGTGAAGAAAACTATGATTACTTAGAGCAAAAAGAGCTTACCGCTTATGTAAAATACAATACTTTTGATAAAGAACAAGATAAAAATTATCAAAAAAAGCACAAGTCATTTAGCAAGGAAAATCTTTATTACAATGCAGAAGAAGATTTTTATGTATGCCCAATGGGACAAAAAATGCAAAAAACACATCAAAGTCAAAAAACCACAGAAGCAGGCCACCAACAATCGTTGAGTCACTACCAAGCCAAAAACTGTGAGGGTTGTCCATTACGAGGTCAATGTTTTAAAGCAAAAGGAAATAGAAGCATAGAGAGAAATCACAACCTTGAAAGGCACAAACAAAAAACAAGGGAATTATTGTTAAGTGAAATTGGAGCCCAAAAAAGAAAACAACGCACTACCGATGTAGAACCTGTATTTGCCCAACTCAAACATAACAATGGATTTAGACGATTTTCACTAAAAGGACTTAAAAAAGTTGAATTAGAGTTCGGATTAATGGCTTTAGGTCACAACTTAAGAAAGAAAATTGCCGCTTAAGGATAATTTTTACCTTTTTTTGAAAGAAGAAAAAACAAACCGAAATATATTGAAATGAAAAAACCGTCCCAAAATTTAATATTGAGACGGCTTCTTTTTTTTATTTCTTCCTTTTTATAAGGAAATCCAAATTATTTCACTTCTTCAAAGTCAACATCTTCAACATCGCTTGATTCTGCTTGTCCGTTTTGGTTTGCAGCATCTGGTCCTGGTTGTGCATCACCTTGTTGCGCATCAGCTTGTGCTTTGTACATTTCTTCAGATGCCACTTTCCAAGCCTCGTTTATTTTTTCTAAAGCTGGATCAATCACCGCGATATCTTTAGTTTCATAAGCTTTTTTAAGTTCTTCCAATGCCTCTTCAATTGGTTTTTTCTTATCATCAGATAATTTCTCACCAAATTCTTTTAACTGACTTTCTGTTTGGAAAATCATAGCATCAGCAGCATTTAATTTTTCAGCTTTTTCTCTTGCAACTTTATCAGATTCTGCATTTGCTTCAGCATCTGCCTTCATTTTTTTGATTTCTTCATCAGTTAAACCAGAAGATGCTTCAATACGAATATCCTGAGTTTTACCTGTAGCTTTATCGCCAGCAGTTACATGAATGATTCCATTAGCATCAATATCAAAAGTCACTTCAATTTGAGGAGTTCCTCTTCGTGCCGGTGGAATTCCATCTAGGTGAAAACGACCTATTGTCTTATTATCTCCAGCCATAGCACGCTCTCCTTGAAGTACATGGATTTCAACAGATGGCTGATTATCCGCAGCTGTTGAGAATACTTGCGATTTCTTAGTAGGAATTGTAGTATTTGCTTCAATAAGCTTGGTCATCACGTTACCCATTGTTTCAATACCTAATGATAATGGAGTCACGTCTAACAACAATACATCTTTAACATCTCCCGTTAAAACACCACCTTGAATGGCTGCACCAACGGCAACAACTTCATCTGGGTTAACGCCTTTACTAGGTGATTTTCCAAAGAATTTTTCAACGGCAGCTTGCACCGCAGGAATACGTGTTGAACCACCAACCAATATAACTTCGTCAATATCTTTTTTTGTTAAACCAGCCGCTTTTAATGCAGTTTGACATGGCTCAATGGTACGTTTTACCAAATCATCAATTAATTGCTCAAATTTCGCTTTTGTCAGTGAACGAACTAAATGTTTTGGTCCACTTGCAGTAGCTGTGATATAAGGTAAGTTTATTTCAGTTTGTGCAGAAGATGATAATTCAATCTTAGCTTTTTCAGCTGCTTCTTTTAAACGTTGTAACGACATTGGGTCCTTACGTAAGTCTATGCCTTCTTCTTTATTAAACTCATCTGCCAACCAGTTAATGATTTTTTGATCGACATCATCACCACCTAAATGGGTATCACCATCTGTAGATAATACTTCAAATACGCCATCACCTAATTCTAAAACAGATACATCATGGGTTCCTCCACCAAAGTCAAAAACAACGATTTTTTGATCTTTTCCTTTTTTATCCATTCCGTAAGCCAAAGCTGCAGCTGTTGGTTCGTTAATGATTCTACGAACTTTTAAACCTGCAATTTCTCCAGCTTCTTTAGTTGCCTGACGTTGTGAATCGTTAAAATAGGCAGGCACGGTAATAACCGCTTCTGTTACAGTAGTCCCTAAATAGTCTTCAGCAGTTTTCTTCATTTTTTGAAGAATCATAGCTGATAGCTCTTGAGGCGTATATAATCTGCCATCAATATCTACTCGCGCCGTATCATTATCTCCTTTTATTACTTTATAAGGTACGCGCTCTGCTTCTTTTTTTGACTCAGAGTATTTATTCCCCATAAAACGCTTAATTGAAGAAACCGTTTTTGTTGGGTTTGTTACGGCTTGACGTTTTGCCGGATCACCAACTTTAATTTCGCCTCCTTCTACAAATGCGATAACTGATGGTGTGGTACGTTTACCTTCAGCATTAGGTATTACAACTGGTTCGTTACCTTCCATTACAGAAACGCAAGAGTTGGTTGTTCCTAAATCGATTCCAATAATTTTACTCATAATATAATTTTTATTGTGTTGAATGTTCTTTTTTAATTTCTTCTTGTTAAAGTCAATGATTATGCCATTACAAATAAACTGACAAGCTGTCATTATTTTATTATATGGGCGTTACCACAAGGGTCGGGCTTTTAGCTATATCTTTTTAAAACGTCATAGCGAGGAGTGAACGACGTGGCTATCTGTTAATTTTTAGTTCTAACTAAAATTTTAGTCCTCTCATTTTTTAAAAAGGATGCCGCTTCAATCCCTAACGCAGCTGCTAGCAGCGGCAGAAATTTATTAACAATTTTAAGACCTATACCCAATCAAGTCTTTTATATTTGCATAACAAACATTTATAAGCTTCATGGAATGTATTTCTGTTTTTGACATGTTAAAGATTGGAATTGGCCCTTCAAGTTCACACACACTTGGTCCATGGCGCGCTGCTGAAAGGTGGATCAAAGAATTAAAAGAAAGAAAGCAATTTGATAAGGTTGAAAAAATTAAAGTAGACCTATATGGATCATTATCTTTAACCGGAAAAGGGCATGCTACAGATTTAGCTATTATGTTGGGTTTAAGTGGCGCCGACCCCGAGTTGATCCCAGTAGATTCTATTAACACAATAGTTCAAACCATAAAAAACACCAATACACTCCAATTTAATAATGAAATCCCTATTGAATTTCATCCTAATACTAATATCGTTTTTAATAAAAAGTTTCTTCCCTTTCATGCTAATGGCATCGTGTTTACCGCTACAATAAATGGTAAAAATCAAAAAGCACCCTTTTACTCCATTGGTGGCGGATTTGTGGTTAAAGAAGAACGAAAAAACTCAAAACGGAACAAGGAAATATTTAAAACATTTCCTTACCCCATTAAACTAGGAACAGAACTTTTAGCATATTGTAAAGAACTGAATATGTCAATTTCTGATGTGGTATTAGAAAATGAAAAATCGCTTCGTACACCTGAAAACATAGATTTTGAATTGCAACGTATTTGGAATACCATGCTGGAGTGCATGTATATTGGTTGTCACACTAATGGGAATTTACCAGGAGGTTTGAATGTAAAAAGACGAGCCTATGATATTTTATTGAACCTTAGAGGGGATTTACCCTATAATAATCCTCAAGAATGGCTTGAAACCATTCGATTAACTGAAGTTAAATTCAGGCAAATATTAAAATGGGTTAGCTGCTTTGCATTAAGTGTTAATGAAGTTAATGCCGCATTAGGACGTGTGGTTACCGCACCAACCAATGGAAGTGCCGGCGTTATTCCTGCTGTACTTATGTACTATATGGTGATTGAAAATCATAGTGCCAATTTTCAGGATATCAAGAAATTCTTATTGGTAGCCGGAGAAATTGGAAGCATCTTTAAAAAAGGCGCTACCATTTCAGCAGCTATGGGTGGATGTCAAGCAGAAATTGGGGTGTCTTCAGCTATGGCTGCAGCTGCCTTAACAGAATTACTTGGAGGTTCGCCTGAACAAGTGTTAATTGCTGCAGAAATTGCCATGGAACATCATTTGGGTTTAACCTGCGATCCTATTGGCGGGTTGGTACAAATACCTTGCATTGAAAGAAATGCAATGGGTGCTTTAAAGGCTATTAACGCCGCAGAATTGGCATTAGAAACAAACGCTGAACATGTTAAAGTGCCATTGGATAAAGTTATTGCCACCATGTGGGAAACCGCAAAAGACATGAACTCTAAATATAAAGAAACCTCAGAAGGCGGTTTAGCCGTTGGCGTCAATTTGTCTGATTGTTAGTTTTTTTTAGTTACAACTTTAAATCTTTCCTTCTTTGAAACTTTGAATCTTTGAATCTTTGCATCTTTGCATCTTTGAAACTTTGCTTCTTTGAAACTTTGCTTCTTTGAAACTTTGAAACTTTGCTCCTTTGAAACTTTGAAACTTTGCTCCTTTGAAACTTTGCTCCTTTGAAACTTTGAAACTTTGAAACCTAACATATCTACTTAATTCACTACTTTTACATCCTATTCTCAAAAAAGATAAATACATGTCTGTAGCTAAAAAAGAATACAAAAGAATTACGGTAAAAACATTGGTTGATATGAAGGCCAATGGGGAAAAAATATCGATGCTTACCGCTTATGATTATTCCATGGCAAAAATTGTTGATGGCGCTGGAATAGATGTTATTTTGGTTGGCGATTCGGCAAGTAATGTCATGGCTGGACATGAAACAACATTGCCTATCACATTAGACCAAATGATATACCATGCTTCTTCTGTAATTCGGGCTATTGACCGTGCTTTGGTTGTAGTAGATTTACCCTTTGGAAGTTATCAAAGTGACCCCAAAGAAGCCCTGCGATCAGCCATAAGAATTATGAAAGAAAGTGGCGCCCATTCAGTAAAAATGGAAGGCGGTAAAGAAATTAAAGAATCTATAAAACGCATTTTAAATGCAGGAATTCCTGTGATGGGGCATTTAGGTTTAACACCACAATCCATTTATAAATTTGGAACCTATACGGTTCGTGCTAAAGAAGAGCAAGAAGCTGAAGATTTATTAGCTGATGCTAAAATGCTGGAACGTATTGGTTGTTTTGGCATTGTGCTTGAAAAAATCCCAGCATCATTAGCTGAAGAAGTAGCAAAAAGTGTTAGTATTCCAATTATAGGTATAGGTGCAGGTAATGGTGTGGACGGACAAGTATTGGTATTGCATGATATGCTTGGAATAACTCATGAATTCAATCCTCGTTTTTTGCGTAGATATATGAACCTGTATGAAGAGATGACCACGGCTATTTCACAATATGTTTCCGATGTGAAAAGCAATGATTTCCCTAGTGATAGTGAACAATATTAGTTTAGATTGTTCGATTAATTAGATTGCTGGAGCTATGCATAGATTTAAAGAATTGGAAATATGGAAAAGAAGCAGGCTGTTTTGCGCCGAAATATATTCTTTAACTTCTAAGTTTCCAGATTCAGAAAAGTTTGGATTAACCAATCAATTGCGTAGAGCATCAGTTTCAATACCTTCTAATATTGCAGAAGGTTCATCTAGAAAATCAAATAAAGATTTCTCACGGTTTTTAGAAATTACTTTGGGCTCTTGTTATGAAATTGAAACTCAATTACTGATTGCTTTTGATTTAAATTTCATTAGTAATGAAGAATTAAATAAGCTATCAAACGATTTAGAATCCATAATAAAAATGACCTCTAAGTTTAAATCTACTCTAAAATAAATCGAAGAATCTAATAATCGAGTGATCCAAAAATCCAAAATTTTATCTAATAAATCTAACCTTCAGGTTCTATATGAAGACAATCACATTATCGTAGTAAACAAACGCGCTGGTGATATTGTTCAAGGTGATAAAACAGGTGATAAACCACTAAGTGAGGTTGTTAAAAGTTATATAAAAGAAAAATACAATAAGCCCGGAAATGTCTATTTAGGAGTTGTACATAGATTAGACAGACCAACAACCGGTTTGGTGATTTTTGCAAAAACAAGTAAAATTTTACCTCGGTTGAATGCTCTTTTTGTTTCTAAAGATATTAATAAGACCTATTGGGCCATTGTAAAAAACCCACCAAAAAAAGACCAAGACACATTAACAGATTGGTTGAAAAAAAATCCAAAAAATAATAAATCTTACGCCTATAAAAAGGAAGTTGGAGGCAGTAAAAAGGCGGTTTTACGTTACAAATTAATCAAAAAGCTACAAAATTACTTCTTACTTGAAGTTACTTTAGAAACAGGCCGACACCATCAAATCAGATCTCAATTATCACAAATTGGTTGCCCCATTAAAGGCGATTTAAAATATGGTTTTGACCGAAGTAATGATGATGCAAGCATTCATTTGCATGCAAGACATATATCCTTTATGCATCCTGTAAAAAACGAACCCATTGAGATTACGGCCCCGTTGCCAAATGATGTTATTTGGAATGCGTGTTTGTAATTTTTGTAGATTTACACTATAACTTTTTTCAAAATGATTCAAACAATACTTAATAACCAAAAGGCCTTTTTTCTGAAAGGAGAAACAAAATCTTTAGCCTACAGAAAGGAAAAATTATTACAATTAAAAGCTGAGCTTATCAAAAATGAACAACTTATTATTGATGCTTTATATGCCGATTTTAAAAAACCAAAATTTGAATCTGTTTTAGCAGAAACAGAAATTGTTTTATCAGAACTGAACTTAACTTTAAAAAAGTTAAAAAGCTGGTCTAAACCCAAACGTGTATTCCCGTCATTATTAAATTTTCCTTCCACAGATAAAATTTATTATGAACCTTATGGAAACATTTTGGTGATTGCTCCTTGGAATTATCCGTTTCAATTAGCAATATTACCTGTGATTGGAGCCATTGCAGCTGGCAATACCGTGGTTCTTAAACCAAGCGAATTAACGCCTAATACATCAAAAATAGTTGAAACCATACTTAAAACTGTTTTTAAGGAAGAATATGTGGCTGTTGTTCAAGGTGATGCCAAAGTTTCGCAAGAATTATTAGCACAACAATGGGATTATATTTTCTTTACGGGAAGTGTGGCTGTAGGCAAAATTGTTGCCAAAGCAGCAGCCCAATTTTTAACCCCAACCACTTTAGAACTTGGTGGTAAAAGCCCCTGTATCATTGATGAAACTGCCAATTTAAAACTGGCAGCAAAACGAATTGTTTGGGGTAAATTTTTAAATGCAGGGCAAACATGCATTGCTCCAGATTATATTCTGATTCACCATGCTATTAAGGAAAAATTCATTAAATATTTAGATAAAGAAATTGAAGCTGCCTATTCTAAAAACCCTGAAAAATCTGAGGACTATGCGAGAATTATTAATGTGAAAAATTTCACCCGTTTAGCCAATATGCTAAACAATGAAACTATTGCCATTGGCGGGGAAACAAATGAAAACGAATTATTTATCTCGCCAACAATTATTGATGAACCAAGTTTGGATAGTGCTGTGATGCAAGATGAAATTTTCGGACCTATTCTGCCCATATTAAGTTATAAAAACGAAGAGGATATAAACCACATCATTTCAAATTACAACAAGCCTTTATCACTTTATGTGTTTAGTACTAACCACGATTTTTCACAAAAAATGATAACCAATTATTCCTTTGGCGGTGGTGTCATCAATGATACGGTTATTCATATTGCAAACCCCAGATTACCATTTGGTGGTGTGGGCAATAGTGGTGTTGGTGCATATCACGGTAAACATACTTTTTATACATTTTCACATAAAAAATCAGTGATAAAAAAAGGAAATTGGTTAGACATTCCTATAAGATATGCGCCATATAATGGTAAGTTAAAATTGATGAAATTCTTTTTTAAATATTTTTAAATCTATTTATATGGATATTCTATTACTAATTGAACACCTTTATTTGGTTTAGAATCCATCTTAAATGTCGCATTAATTAAAGCCGCTCTGCTCTCCATATTAATTAACCCCGAGCCTTTTTCAACGGTATTTATATTGAATCCGACGCCATCATCAGAAGCTGTTATTTTTAAATGATCAGATTCATATTGAAGTATTATTTTAAGATGTTTTGCTTTTGAGTATTTTACTGAATTAGATAGAAATTCCTGAATAATTCTAAATATAATAATCTCATCTTTTTTATTATTGAACAACACCTTTTCGCCTTTAACTTCTAAAGTTGCCGTAGCAAACTTCATTTTATTTAATCGGTCCAATTCATTATTTATAGATTTTTCAAAACCAATGTTAAGTATCACTTCATTATTTAATGATTTTGATAACGATCTTACCTCCTTTAAACTTTGTTTAAGTGCATCAGTAGTTTCTGCAAATTTGTCCTTAACATCATCAGACATCTGCATTTTTAAAATACTTAACTGCATACTGGCAAATGCTAATAATTGCCCCACATTATCATGCAATTCCCAACCAATATTTTTTAAGGTTTGTTCTTGAATCTCGGTTTGAGCTTGAGTTATTTCAGCTTCAAAAGCTTGCTGTTGCTTTATTTTATCAAGAAGTAATTTATTTTTTCGTTTTAAAAAAACCACAAAAAATATAATCACCAACGTGGTTACAATTACTAAAACAGCAATCATATATATTAATAAATAGCGTTCTGAAGCTGTACTAGCTAATCGTTCTCCGGTTTGCACCATATTAAAGCAAATGTAAAGGTTAAATACATACATATATTAGCAAATAAATAAATTTGCCATTTTAAGAAAATAAAATTCCAATCTACATGTCTAAAATAAACATTAAAAAATACTATTGGTGTAATAATTAACCACCAAATAAATATAGATGTAGCAATATAAAAATTTAGAGATTTATAAAAAGTTAATACTACTTCACTTTTTAAAATTTCTATAAAATAAAATATCGCACAGAGAAAAATAATAATAGCCCCTAAAATATCTATTAACGGAAAAGGTTTAATAAAATAATCATTCCAGTTAAAAAATATATACACAAAGAAAAAAATCAAGTAAAAATAACGACTAAATTTTAGAACAAGAACAAATCTTTTTGTTTTAATTATTCTGAAGAAATAATATGAATAAAACATAATACCTCCTAAACTCCAATACAGTGTTCCCCACCAATAATTTTTTTGAAAAACTGTTCCTTTTAAAAAGCTAAAAAAGCCATCATTTTCAATAAAATGTGTATATCCTGAAACTAATTCGGCTAAAGTAATAAACACTAAAAAATATATGAAATATTTAGCGTTTGAATATTTATACTTTCTATAAAATATAACGCCTGTTAAAGCCGCTAATAATTCAACACCATGGGTTAAAGGAAGATAATATTTTAATAAAAATTCTTCCATTAATTATTCATATCATTTTCAATTTCAGGTTTACAAAATATTAAAGCAAATGTAAAAGTTGAGTACATAAATATATTGGCAAATAAATAGATTTGCCATTTTAAAAATATAAAATTCCAATCTCCAGTGAAATCATAAATATCATAAAAAGCTATGGGAGTAATAATAAGCCACCAAATAAATATAGCTAGGTTAATATAGAAGTTTAACGACCTATAAAAGGTTAATATCTTAGCACTTTGCAAAACTTCTATAA
>Ga0207906_1000209_pt1 | contig 32909 bp, 28 predicted proteins | sample LinPmetageLP37_FD_184050 | JGI IMG/M metagenome (GOLD analysis project Ga0207906, IMG submission 184050) | Marine viral communities from the Pacific Ocean - LP-37 (SPAdes) | ecosystem: Environmental > Aquatic > Marine > Oceanic | place: Pacific Ocean | collected 2010-06-16 | reverse complement strand
TCTTCTCAGTTTTGTACATTTAATCGCTTTTGCATTTTTGCTCATCTCTTCCAACCATTCTTTTTATAAGAGGTTTTAATAACTATATGTCTCAAACTCAAAGCCCAACCCAATCACAATTCAAATCAAAGCTGGTTCCACCACATGGTAGTGCAGAGCTTAAGCCACTATTATTAAACGGTGCAGCACGTGATCAAGCATTAGAGCTTGCCAGCACATTGCCGACCATCACTCTAAGCTCACGTGAGCGTGGTGATTTAATCATGTTCGGTATTGGTGGTTTTACTCCGTTAAATGGTTTTATGAATCAAGCGGACTGGCAGGGCGTGGTAGACAACATGCGTCTGCAAAGCGGTGAAAACGCTGGCTTGTTTTGGCCAATTCCTATCACTTTGTCTGCGCCAAAAGAAACTGCGGATAATTTGAGTCAAGGCGACAAAGTAGCCTTGGTCGCTCAAGATGGCGAAGTCATGGGTATCTTGACGGTAGAAGAGACTTATACCATCGATAAAGAACATGAGTGTCAGCAAGTATTCACGACCACGGATTCAGAGCATCCGGGCGTACAGCAAGTATTGAGCCAAGAAGCCATCAATATTGCCGGTAGCGTTGAAGTATTAAGCGAAGGTGAGTTCCCAGCACTATATCCAGAAATCTACAAAACGCCAGCAGAAACACGCGCAATTTTGGATGCTAAAGGCTGGAAAACAGTGGCGGCATTCCAGACGCGCAACCCAATGCACCGCTCACATGAGTATCTGGCCAAGATTGCGATTGAAATCTGTGATGGTGTACTGATTCATTCATTATTAGGCGCATTGAAACCTGGCGACATCCCAGCAGAAGTTCGTCAAGAAGCCATCAAAACCTTGATCGACAACTACTTTAGACAAGATACCGTTATACAAGCAGGCTATCCGTTGGATATGCGCTATGCTGGCCCACGTGAGGCATTATTACATGCGCTATTCCGTCAAAACTATGGCTGTAGCCATCTGATTGTCGGTCGTGACCATGCGGGTGTCGGCGATTACTACGGTGCGTTTGATGCGCAAACTATTTTTGAACACGTTGGTAAAGATGATCTTATCACCCAACCGCTCAAAATTGGCTGGACGTTCTGGTGTAATGCTTGTAATGCGATGGCTTCTGACAAGACTTGCCCGCATGACGCGTCTGAGCACGTTAAAGTGTCAGGTACTAAGCTGCGTAAAGCACTATCAGAAGACGAAGATGTACCAGAAAACTTTAGCCGTCCAGAAGTACTACAAATTTTGCGTGACTACTATGCCGGCATTGCAAAAGAAGAGCGTGCTGAGGTGAAACTAACGGGTGCATCTGCTGTATAAAGACTCATCATCAGTATAAAAAACTTGTATTAAGCCAGTCGTAAAAAAGGTGTCAGACTTATGGTCTGGCACCTTTTTGTTTTTAGCACTATTTTAAAATGAAAAACAACTTAACGCATGTTAGCGCTGTCTATTAAATCTCCAAGCCTGCTGCCAGCTTTTTATATTCTCCAGCAAGAGAGCCACCACCTGAGCAAAAATAGTTCAGTGCATACTTATCTGGGCTGTCGATGATGAGGGAGTCGTCCTTAAATTGGAAAAAAGCCGTGCTGCCATTTACCTTTGCCTGAAAAATCGTACCGTGAGCAGTATCTTGGCCCATCAATGTTGCCTTACCATCGAAATGACAAGTAGGTTTTTTGATATCGCTGCGTGAGCGAACTTTAATGTCAATCTGTCGATCACCATCTGCTCGTACCATCACGCCAACCCAATCATAGCCTTGTGCTCGTTTGTCGTAGTCGGCAGTAGCGTAATCCGCTGAAACCTTGTCTCCAAGAATATTGTTGTTACTCACTGGCATGGCTAGTGTTTCACTAGTGACTATTTTAACAGCGCTGTGGCTATCACTATTCACCGTAGGCGACATACTATTACAGCCTGTTAAAGCAGCTAGGGTAGAGGTCAACATTATTAGCCCTACAATAGAACGAAATTGACGGTATAAAAGAGTCATATAAGGGCCTTTGGTCAAGTAGGAGGGTAAGGTTTGCATAGTAGCGAGATGATAAAAGGATTATTGATACAGCAAACTTCATGACGTACAAATAATGGTACAGCCTACCCAAATCATAGTCTACTTAATAAACCTGCCAGCAGTTATTTACCTCCTTTTATGCTTGATGCCGCAAAACGATTGCTAACCCCACTTATGCCAACTTCACTAGTCGATAAGCTAATTCGTCACTAAGCGTTTGCTATTTATGCTGCTAGCATAGCTTGCATCATCCCGACAACCGAACTCAAAAAATTGTAGGCCCTGTGATGATGGTCAAGATTTTGACAAAACGCTTCTAATACTTTTATCGAGAGAATCATGCAAAAAAAATTCCAACAAATCAGCATTGCTAGCATTCAATCAACTAATAATAAGCCTGTAAAAGCGCGTGTACTTGCCACCAGCGGCATGCTCGCAGCAGCGATGATAATGACAGGCTGCAGTCCAACAGAAGCGACGCAAAATGACGCGACGAATAATGCAAGTGGCGAGACGCAAGATGTCAATTTACTCAACGTTTCCTATGATGTATCTCGCGACTTTTATAAAGACTACAACACTTTATTCAGTACCGACTATCAGAAGACTCACCCAAATAGCAAAGTAAATATCAATCAATCACATGGCGGCTCTAGTAAGCAGGCGCTCTCTGTCGCCAATGGTCTACAAGCCGATGTAGTGACCTTTAACCAAGAGAGCGATATGAATCTGTTGGTGGAGAAAGGTTTGGTCGCTGCTGACTGGCAGCAAGCACTACCAAATAATGCCGTGCCGTATACTAGCACCATGGTGCTACTGGTTCGCGCTGGTAATCCAAAAAATATCAAAGACTGGTCAGATTTGGCCCGTAATGATATCGATGTGGTCATCCCAAACCCGAAAACCAGTGGTACAGCGCGTTATGCCTTCTTGGGTGCTTATGGCTACGGCTTGCACCAATTCAAAGAAAGCAGTAATGAAAACCCTGTAAAAACCAATGATTTCATCAAAAAGCTGCTGGCAAACGTGGTTACTTATGACAATGGCGCACGCGCTGCGACGACCAGCTTTACTCAACGTGGTTTAGGTGATGTGTTGATCACGACCGAAAATGAAGCACATTTGACTGCCCAGCAATTTGCGAAGGGTAACGTTGACATCGTATATCCGAGCTATTCGATTACGATTGCCAACCCGGTAGCGGTCGTAACGGCAGTGACTGAAAAATCTGGTAAGACGGAAGCGGCTAGTGCTTATCTGAAAGGTTTATGGGACAAACCTGCCCAAGAGCTCATGGCAGAGATGTATATGCGTCCAAGCAACGAGCAAGTCTTAGCCGATCACAAGGATACGTTGCCTGATATTGAGACGTTTGAACCTGTGGCTGTGTTTGGCTCATGGGCAGAGATTATGGATGCTTTCTTTGTAGATGGTGGCCGTTTTGATCAGCTGGCAAGTACTAAGTAGTGTTTAATTCTTAATTTATATAACTAACCATCTATCTTAGCTGCTTTCAATGAAACGCGGACAAGATAGATAGGGCGTATGTCAGCATTAAAACCATTAATAAACAAACAGTCAGTTATACATATAGATTCTTTTAACAACTTATTGATATATCTGGCTTTGTTTACTGGTTATTCCCTTTTGGCAATAACATACGCATATTCATCATTAAACATAATAAGATGGCGCTGTTAGCATACTTGCATTACACAACAGACATCTTTGAGGTATTTATGACAGACGTAGCTCGTTATCAACAGAAAAGTAAAGCTCTTAGTGCCTTGAGTATTGCTGGCGTTGCTTTGACATTGGGTCTAGCTGGTTGTAGCAACAGTGAAACTACTGAGGCCGCAGCTGATGGTTCAGCGACGAATGAAGGGCAAAATATCGAGCTACTTAATGTCTCATACGATGTGGCACGTGACTTCTATAAAGACTACAACCCATTATTTGTGGAACACTACAAAGCTGAAAACCCAAACAGCAATATCTTAATCAAACAATCACATGGCGGCTCAAGCAAACAGGCATTGTCTGTTGCCAACGGTCTACAAGCCGATGTTGCCACCATGAACCAAGGCTCTGATATTGAGCTGCTTGAGAAAAAAGGCTTGGTTGAGTCAGATTGGGAAAGCAAATTCCCAGACAATGCGGTTCCTTTTACCAGTACGATCGTATTCTTGGTGCGTAAAGACAATCCAAAAAATATCAAAGACTGGGAAGACTTGACCAAAGACGGTGTTGAGATTGTCATGGCCAATCCAAAAGTGACGGGTAACGGTCGTTATGCGTTCTTAGGTGCATACGGTTATGGTCTACATGCTTTTAATGAAGATGAAACAAAAGCTAAAGGCTACGTAAAAGACATGCTAAAAAATGTCAAAGTCTATGAAAACGGCGGACGTGCCGCGACAACGACTTTCGTACAGCGCGGTATTGGTGATGTGTTGGTTACTTTTGAAAACGAAGCCAACCTTGCAGCGACTGATTTTGGCGCAGGTCAAGTAGACATCGTTTATCCAAAATACTCAATTAAATCAGAAAGCCCTGTAGCAGTTGTGAAGACGGTAACAGATAAAAAAGGCACTACAGACGCTGCCAAAGCGTATCTTGATTACTTATGGAGTGAGCCGGCTCAGCAGCTAGCGGCCAATCTATATCTACGTCCTAGCGTTAAGAGCGTGCTTGACAAAAACGGTGACAAATTACCGCCAGTTGAGACTTTCCGCCCGAACGATGCCTTTGGTACGTGGGATGAGATCATGAGCACTTACTTCAGCGATGGCGGTGTATTTGACCAATTGGCAATTAACGCGCCTCAGTAATCACTTGCTGAGTAGTTAGAGCAGCTACTGCGCTAACTACTGCAACAGATTAACTCAGTTAATCGTACAGTCAGTCATGAAGCACCCCATAAAGGACATGGTCGTACGCACTATGTCCTTTATATCATAAGCCGACCAATAATAATTTTGATAACAATGGTAATAATGGTCTTACAGTGAGCACCCTCGCTAAGTACCATCAGTTAGGCAATAGGACATCACTATGAGTGCAACATCTTCTTCTGCCAGTAAGCCCAGCAATAAAAAAGGTTGGCTGACCCGTTTGCGTCAGCGCAATGTGCTACCCGGGTTCGGTCTGAGCATGGGTATTACTGTCTTTAGCTTGTCGTTATTGGTGGTACTACCGTTTGCTATGATGGCTTATACCACGACGCAGATGGGTTGGACGGGCTTTTGGGAAACCATTACCCAGCCACAAGTCACTGCCGCTATCAAGCTAAGCTTATGGATGTCATTTTTAGCGATGTTGACCAATATGGTATTTGGCACACTGGTCGCATGGGTGCTTGTCCGCTATGAGTTTTGGGGTAAGTCACTGATTAATGCCTTGGTTGATTTACCATTTGCACTACCAACGGCCGTTACAGGTATCTCGCTTGCCACTTTATATGCGCCTAATGGCTTGATTGGTCAATGGTTTGCCAAGTTCGATATTCAGGTTGCCTTTACGCCGATAGGTATTTGGCTAGCACTGGTTGTGGTGAGCTTTCCTTTTATTGTCCGCGCGGTGCAGCCCGTACTTGCTGAGCTATCGGTTGAGTTTGAAGAAGCGGCTGCGGTACTGGGTGCTAATCGTTTGACGACTTTTCGTAAAGTGATTTTGCCAGAGCTATTGCCTGCTTTGTTAATGGGTGCAGGTATGATGTTTGCTCGTGCCACTGGCGAGTATGGTTCAGTTATCTTTATCGCGGGCAATATTCCGATGCAGTCTGAGATTTTACCGCTCATTATTATCAGTAAGCTTGAGCAGTTTGATATTCAAGGTGCTTCTGCGGTTGCACTATTTATGCTACTCATATCATTTGTCATCTTGCTGACCATTAATATCATGCAGTGGAAACTGTCGCGCCGTGTAGGAGCTCGCTAATATGCAAATATCTAATAGCTACGACTACCAAAGCAACGCTGCGACCAAAGATACCCCATGGATACGCCGTACCTTTATTGCCATTGCGGTGCTATTCATGATTGTCATGTTGGTCATTCCATTACTGGCTGTGTTTTACGAAGCCTTTAAAAATGGTTGGCAGCTATATATTGCTTCATTAGTAGACCCTGAAGCTTTGCAAGCCATCAAGCTTACGCTTATTACGGCAGGCATTGTCTTACCGATTAATATGGTAATGGGCATTGCGATTGCATGGTTGGTTACGCGCTATCAGTTTAAAGGTAAGCAGTTGGTCACCACTTTGCTAGATTTGCCATTTTCGGTATCACCAGTGGTTGCAGGCTTGATGTTTGTACTGCTGTTTGGACTGAACTCTACTATCGGCGGCTGGCTTGAGAGTATGGGTTTCCAAGTAATATATGCGGTGCCTGGTATCATTTTGGCAACGTTGTTTGTGACCTTTCCTTTTGTTGCGCGTGAGCTGATCCCATTGATGCAGACTCAAGGCGACTCTGAGGAGCAAGCAGCGTTGACCTTAGGTGCGACTGGTTGGCAGACATTTTGGCATGTGACATTGCCTAATATCAAATGGGCGCTGCTATACGGTTTGATTTTGACCAATGCCCGTGCGATGGGTGAGTTTGGTGCGGTCAGCGTGGTATCTGGTCACATTCGCGGCGAGACCAACACCATGCCGCTATTGGTTGAGATTGCCTATAACGATTATAACTTTACCGCTGCGTTTGCTTTATCGAGCATATTGGCTGCATTGGCCTTAGTAACACTACTGATTCAACAAGTCATGACTAAGATACAAGAGCGTAAATTTGCCAAGTCTGAGCGGCTTGCCAGCGCATCTAAGCTGCCAGTAAGTGCTAACGCAACGGTCACTACTGAATCGACGAGTGCGGACAGTACTGGCAAGGTATAACTGCCATTATCTGATAAATGATGTTAATACTATTGATGCAGTCGCTACTCAGCTACTTGCCACGATACGACAAAAGATATAATAAGAGATACGATTATGAGCATTGAGATTCGCAACGTTAATAAAAAATTTGGCAATTTTACGGCTTTGGACAATATCAATATCACTGTGCCGACTGGCAAGCTGACGACGTTACTAGGTCCATCAGGCTGCGGTAAGACTACCTTGCTACGTATTATCGCAGGTCTAGAATATGCTGACTCTGGACAGGTATTGTTCGATGAGCTGGATGTGACCAATACTCCAGTCCAAAAGCGCCATATTGGCTTTATGTTTCAGCATTATGCACTGTTTCGCCATAAAAATATCGCGGACAATGTGGCGTTTGGATTGACCTTGTTGCCAAAAAACGAACGCCCAAGCAAAGCTGATATCAATAAGCGTGTGGCAGAGCTCTTAGACCTTGTACAGCTACCACAAGTTGCCAATGCTTATCCACATCAGCTATCAGGTGGTCAGCGTCAGCGCATTGCCTTAGCACGTGCACTTGCTGTCAAACCGAAGCTGTTGCTGCTAGATGAGCCGTTTGGTGCACTAGATGCCAAAGTCCGTAAAGAGCTGCGCACATGGCTAAAAAACATCCACCACGAGCTTGGTATCACCAGTATCATGGTAACGCACGATCAAGAAGAGGCACGTGCGGTATCAGATGAGATCGTCGTGATGAATCAGGGCCGAGTAGAGCAGGTAGGCACTTCAGAAGAGCTAATACACCAGCCAGCCAATGCCTTTATTAGCGACTTCTTAGATCTTGTATAAGCATTTGATCTAGCGCAATTTAAGTCAAATTATCAATAGTTGAGCAAAAAAAAGACCTACGAAAGTAGGTCTTTTTTGGTCTGGAGCATTGCCGCAGATTTATGGTCTTTAACGCTTTTTATAAAGCACAGTCAAAGAACCAAAAATCTAAGCGGACACTAGTGTCTAAGCAAGATCTGATACATCTCTACTAGTGCCTCTAGGAGTGATTTGCTCGTAGGTGATGTCCAAGATATCTTGACACCAATCTGGTAAATCATCAGCGACCTCATACCACATCCAAGTACCATCACGTACACAGCTCAAAATACCCAATTTTTTCAAATGGTTTAGGTGGCGTGATATCGTTGGTTGTGGCTGGTCAAGCATATCTACCAAATCACCCACGCAACGTGCTTCTTTTTTAAAAAGAATTTGAAATATTTTTAGACGTGTCGGATCAGATAGGACTTTGAATAAATCGATAGGTCGTATCGTAAAATTATTATCAGACATAGGTGAATTCCAATGGGCTTCGTTAATAGGGGTTCAATATAACAGCAGTTATCTACAAAATCGATTAAAAAATAATCAAATTTACAGTTCATCGTCAATTCACTACCTTTGACAATATTCGGTTACACGCACACTTATATCCACTTACATAAATGAACCGCCTGTAATATAAGGATACTGTCTCGAAAAATAAATATATCGAATGTGATTGAAAATGATAATAATTATCGTTATTATACTGCAAGCGATAAACGTGATTTCAACGACTAAGTTTTCATTGCTAAAAAACAGTAAATTATCCGTTTATCAATGACACTTATCACAAAGGTTTTTATATAAGTGTCGTATGCTGTCATTATCGAATAGTGGTATTCCGAGGAGCCAATCCATGTACGTATGTATCTGCAACAACGTAAAAGAAAAGCAAATCAAAGCAGCTATTGCTGCAGGTGTTGATACGCTCGATGGTCTAAAAGATACGCTCGATGTAGCAACGTGCTGTGGCTGTTGTGAGCCGATGGTCAATGACTACCTAGATGAACACCATGCAAAACTCGATAATCTAGCATACGCTGTTTAAATATTATCAATCATATACCTTGTAATATAATACGATAAAATATATTCAATATTCTGCATCTAAATTTATTATACATAAAGGGTCGGGTGCAAGCGTCCATATAATCTCACTCAAACGCCAACATGTTACATAACACATATCAATACTAGTTGTAGCTAATTATGATTCTCAATTAGCATCTTATTCTTAGTTCATAACGTTACACCCTATACTGCGCCTGTATGCTACTATATTTACCTAAGATTAGAAGCCATTTTATTGATTTTGATTTTACTGATCAGTTTGCCAATTATGCTATCCTTATATGATAAATTGTGGATGTATGGTGATCGGTAAAAATAAATAGGGGAGTACGCGTTATGATAGGTAGCCAGAAAGTCATTGATTATTTGAATTTCTTACTAGGTGGTGAGCTTGCCGCTCGTGACCAATATTTTATTCATTCAGAGATGTACGCTGAGTGGCACTATGGCAAGTTATACGACCGTATCCATCATGAAATGGAAGACGAAACGCTACACGCACAGAATATCATTCGCCGTATCTTGATGTTGAGTGGCACGCCAAAGATGTCGGTCGACGCTATCCATATCGGTGCGACTGTCCCTGAGATGTTGCAGTTTGACCTAGATTTAGAGTACCAAGTACAAAAGCATCTAAAAGAAGGTATCGCACTTTGCGAAGCAGAGCATGACTATGTCACGCGTGAGATGCTGGTTGAGCAGTTGAAAGATACCGAAGAAGATCATGCGCATTGGCTTGAGCAGCAGCTCCGTCTCATCGACATGATTGGTCTACCGAATTACCTACAAAGCCAAATGGCTGAAGTTACTCCTAATATTGTCTGATATCATCCTACGTATGAATAGCATTCACAGTATTTAGCATAAATAATAGAGATTAAGGGAGAAAGGTAATGACAGGGGATAAAGAAGTTATTCGCGCGTTAAATAAAGTACTTGGGCAGTCATTGATTGCCATCAACCAGTATTTTTTGCATGCACGTATTGCACGTCATTGGGGTCTAGAGGCGCTTAATGACTCATTATATAAGCAATCTATCGCTGAGATGAAATGGTCAGACGACCTAATCGCTCGTATTTTATTGCTAGGCGGCTTGCCAAACTTGCAGGAACTGGGCAAGGTGTTGGTCGGTGAAGACGTACCAGAAATCATTGAGTGCAATCTACGTCTTGAGAGACAAAAGTTCGATATTATTACCGATGCGGTCACCTTGTGTGAGACAAAGTCTGACTATGTCTCTCGCCAGCTATTAGTCACGCTAAAAGATGGCAATGAAGAGTATGAAGATTGGTTAGAGACACAGCAGGACTTGATAGAAAGTATTGGTGTAGAGCGCTACATCCAATCGCAAATGAATGATGATGACGCATAATAGGATTAACTATTGAGGTAAGTCGTAATAAAAAAGCCAGTATAAGATTGATAACACAATCGTATACTGGCTTTTTTCTGTCTATAGATAAGCTATTTCCGAAATTTCGGCTATACAGAATAGAGATGTATCGTACGTAAAATCTCACTCAATAGAAAACTTATCTCGATTGAATATATGCCCTAGTACAAACCGCGGCCATCTTCAGGTTTCAGACGTAAGAAATACAGCCCCGAGAGAATGGTCAAAATACCCAATATCCAATAAGTGGTTTGGAATGCTACTAGTGTATCCATCTGTAGACGCTCACGTAGTAGATTCAACACAGCAGCACCGAACGCAATACCAAAGCTAATCGCCAACTGCTGATTGACCGCCATTAAGCTGTTACCACTACTGGTCTGTGTCCCCTGTAAATCGCCAATCGTAATCGTATTCATCGCGCTGAACTGCATAGAGTTGCAGGCACCCATGATGGTCAAGATAGGTATAAACCATAGCCACTGCGACGCATCATTAAACTGCGCTAGCACAATGATAAGCGAACCCATAAACAAGGTATTGTAGACAAGTACTTTACGGTAGCTAAACCGCTGAATAATCTTGCTAACCCAAGGTTTGATACCGATAGCACCCACTGCAATCGGGGCAAGTAGCCAACCTGCCTGCGAAGGTGAGTACTCAAATACCACCTGTAGTAGTAGAGGTAGCAAAAATGGTACTGCACTGATACCAAGCCGCGTAAACAAGTTGCCTGTAATACCAATTCGAAAAGTGCGAATATCAAACAAGCTCAGTGGAAACAGGGGAGCTGCTCGCCGTTTGGCATGCCAGACATACGCGCCGATCAATAGACTTGCGCCTAACCCAAGCAACAACCCATAAATCCCGCGACCAGTCTGTGAACCAAACTCGACAGCCAGTGTGAACCCGCAAGCAGCGGCGGCAAACAATACAAATCCTGTCCAGTCAAGACGCTTGGTATCTTCGAATAGCGCTGGCACCAGTTTTTTTCCCATGATAAAACCTGCCACGCCCATCGGTATATTGATCAAAAATATCCAATGCCAGCTAGCATACTGCACGATATAGCCGCCCAATACTGGACCGACTAGTGGTGCAACCAACGCTGGTATCACAGCGAAATTCATCACAGTGAGCAGCTTATTGCGCGGATAAGACTTAACCAATATCAAACGAGCGACAGGCGTCATCATGGCACCGCCGATACCCTGTACCACACGTGAAGCAACCAAAAAATCTAGCGTTTGCGACGTCGCGCACAGTAATGAGCCAATACAAAAAATGATGACCGCTGATAAAAATACGCGGCGTGTGCCATATTTATCCGCTAAAAAACCACTGATAGGGATAAAAATCGCCAAGGTCAATGCATAGCTGATGACAGCCCACTGCATCTTTAGTGGCGACTCACCCAACGCCTGTGCCATTTGCGGTAAGGACGTGTTTAAAATAGTAGCGTCTAAAATCTGCATAAATAGCGCTACCGCTAGCACATAGGGTAAGTATTTATCTTGAGTCGGGGTGAGCGTTACCATGTGAGTCCCATTGAACGTCTCGTTATGAAGTAAGAAAATAGCGGATTTGCGAACAGATCACTATGCAAGCTGAGTAGTATAAGAAAGCTTAACTCATAATAAAAGTGACTCAAAGTAACTGATATAAGATAACTTATATAAGAGCAACGATGCGAAGGATTGCTAAAAAGGAAAAGAGGCGAAACAAGACAAGAAATTCGATGCGTGCTAATAGCTCGTCTCTTTTTACTTTAGCAGTAGAAACACAACATTGATTACAAGAGAGGACTTTAATATCGTTACGAGTTCTCGTTATAGTAAACCTTCGCGGCAGTCATAAATACAAACCGAGGATAAATTATGAGTCAAGATAATAATAAATACGTACCACCAAAAGTTTGGACGCAAGATAAAGATAATGGCGGCAAATTTGCTAGTATTAATAGTCCAACGTCTGGAGCTCGCTATGATAAAGAGCTGCCTGTTGGTGATGCTCCGTTACAGCTGTATTCGTTAAATACACCAAATGGTGTCAAGGTCAACATACTACTAGAAGAGCTGGCCGAACTTGGTATTGACGGGGCAGCATATGATGCATACAAAATCGACATCTCTAAAGGTGAGCAGTTTGGCTCAGGGTTTGTAGAGATAAACCCCAATTCAAAGATTCCAGCCTTGGTCGATCATTCTACTGATACAGCGGGGGAGCCGATAGCACTCTTTGAGTCGGGCGCTATCTTAATGTATCTAGCAGAGAAGTTTGATAAGTTTCTGCCACTGGCTACTGGCAAAGCGCGAGCAGATTGTCTGTCTTGGATTATGTGGCAAATGGGTAGCGCGCCTTTCTTAGGTGGCGGCTTTGGGCACTTTTATGCGTATGCGCCTGAACCTCTAGAGTATCCAATCAACCGCTATACGATGGAAACCAAGCGCCAGCTCGATGTATTAGATACGCATCTAAAAGACCATGAGTACCTGTGCGGCAATGATGAGTCTGATTACAACATTGCGGATATGATTGTCTGGTCTTGGTATGGTCAGTTGGCACTAGGCAAGCTCTATGACGCGGCAGAGTTTTTGCAAGTAGAAGACTATAAACACTTGCAGCGTTGGGCTAAGAAAATCGCTGAACGTCCTGCGGTTAAACGTGCAGTAGCGTTAGAGCTAAAACCAATCGACTAAACTAAGTACTCAATACAGTTTAGATCTAACAGTACATTTTAAGCATAAATAAACCTTAAACACAGCAGCAAGGCTGATAAGCAAATAGCTTATCAGCCTTTTTACTTATATTCATAAAAATGAATATAATGTATGCTAGGTCTTCCCTTTGTCTTTACACAATGATACATTAGTACAACAGATAGAAACACTAGTGCGTTAAGATAGCCGAGCACCATTACAATAGACAGGTGTTTATACTTCTTCTACTGAAAGGTGATGATTATGAAAGACAATAATTATATAAACGATATGTCGCTATCAAGAGGCGCTGATTTAACTGGTGTTAGTAGGTCAGGCATTATCTATGACGATAATAAGTATGATGACAATAGCTATAAAAACAGTGCCCAGTCTAATAAAAATCCCAAAAACATCACTGTAGAGTATTATTCAGAAAACATACCTAAAAAAATAAAAGAACAATCCACCTATATGATAAAAAATAAAATATTACTGCCTGTACTTGCAGCGCTTAGTACCGCTTTATTTAGTACCACCAGTATGGCCAATACATCGACTGAGTTTACTAGTCAAGACTGGCAAGTCGCTTGTGATAATACGCGTACGTGCCGGCTGGCAGGGTATCAAGCAGAGAATAACAGTGAGTTTCCGGTTTCTATATTGCTCGTACGCCGTGCAGGTGCAAATGCTGGCGCGGATGGTAAAGTAAAGCTTGGCGGAGCAAAGGACAGCTCGTCTAAAGCCTTAATGCAGCTTGGTAATCGTCATCGCATCTCGTTGTTTATTAATGACAAGGATTATGGTGAGACGAAGCCATATTCAGCCGCTGCAGGTAACGCTGAGCTTACTCAAGCGCAGGTAACTGCATTGTTAGAAGCTTTGACCAAATCTAGCAAGATTACGTTGGCCTTGCGCAATTCACGTTGGCAGCTCTCTGACAAAGGTGCCAGTGCTGCTATGCTAAAAGCCGATGAGTTCCAAGGTCGCGTTGGTACATCCAGTGCTTTTATCAAAAATGACGATGCTGCTAAATCTAGTGGCGGTATATTACCTCCCAAAGCCGCGCCAGTACTGCAGTTCATCGTTCCAAGCGCCAAAGCGGACGATGGTAATGACAAAAAGTTTGTAATGAGGTCCTCTCAGTTGGCAGCGTTGGTAAAAGGCACAATGAAAGATGCGGACAGCGTTTGTCCCAATCTTTCAGACAAATCACCTTGGCGTATCAGTCGTCTAAATGGCTCGCAACTGTTGGCACAGCATGAATGCTGGACAGGCGCTTATAACGCTGGAGCAGGGGTTTGGGTGATTAATGACAGTAAACCTTATAAGCCAACGTTGGTAACGACCAATGCTACTGGCTACGATAAAGGCAAGCTTACCTCTGTACAAAAAGGGCGCGGCATCGGTGATTGCATAAGCAAAACCGATTGGTTATGGACAGGCCGTGCCTTTGAAAAAAGTCATGAAAGCACCACAGGACTTTGCCGCTTAATCGAGGCGGGCGGGGCATGGCAGCTACCTACCTATGTCACAGAAGTTAAAGTAGTACGATAGATAAATCGCTAATAGTTCATTTACTTTAGGGTGTGTCTTCATTTCAAAAATGGTGATAAAAATGAGATAAATTGCCGTCAAACAAGAAAAATAGCGCAGATAGTATCGGGATATTAACCAGCTATTTGAAGATGTTTGGCAAGATTTAGCCATTTTTAGCCCATTTAGATGACTATCGAGTGAATTGAAGACACGCCCTAGTTATTAAATTTGCTGTAGTTATTAAATAAACTACCTAAATTTGTTTATTATCAACACTGTTAGTGCTTATTTACTCAGTAATTGAAGAAATAGGTACATATATTTTTTTATTGTGCTATACTGCGTCGCCACGTTAGCTTAGGCTTTCGTGAATTATGAGATTGATAACATCGCCTGCGATTTTGGGTCTAGGATGACCATAAGTAATTGTTGCCGATGATTTTGTGTACTTAAATAACCTTTTAAAAATATCAGTTATTTTTGACTCATATCTTATCTACTGGCCTATAACTAGGGTCTAGATTGGTTGCTGTTTGCCTTTATCTGCTTTGGACAAAGCATTGATAATGAGCGTATATCAAGCAAGGATAAGACACTCGGCACTACCACCAAAATACGTCAGACAGCACGAACGCATTTATTATAAAGACGCTAAGCTCTATTGGCTTGGTTTCTAATTATCGACAATTTTGTATTGCTCGGTAATGCTAATAAGAGCAGCGTGGTGAACGGTTATCAGTGGTATGCATCAAGTTTGCTGAATTTACAGCAACTTATACTTACCAAGGATTCTTATGACTGACATCTTATCTGCAATCGCCGCTGAAAACGGCATCATCGAAAGCACTGACACTCCAAATACTGATAATAATACTCAAGCGGCTGCTACTGACGCCACTGAAGAAAACAAAATCACCTTTACTGATCTTGGCATTGCTAAGCCAATTCTTACTGCGCTTGATCGCAGTGGCTATACCAATCCAACCCCTATTCAAGAACAAGCCATTCCTTTTGCTCTAGCCGGTCGTGACCTTTTATTGTCAGCGCAAACGGGTAGTGGTAAAACAGCGGCTTTCGTTATCCCTGTACTTGACCGTTTGAGCCGTGCTACTAGCTTTGACAAACTAACCAAAGCACTTATCCTAACGCCAACGCGTGAACTTGCTCAGCAAGTACATGACAGCGTTCGCACTTATTCTAAAGATATGCGCGGTCTATTTTGTGTACCACTAGTTGGCGGCGCACCATACAACGGTCAGATCACTGCTTTGAAAAAGGGCGTTCAAGTAATCGTTGCAACTCCTGGTCGTCTACTTGACCATATCAATGCAGGTCGCGTTGATTTGTCAAACCTAGAAGTATTGGTACTTGACGAAGCTGACCGTATGCTAGACATGGGTTTTGCTGATGACATCAGTGACATCCTTCGTGCAGCGCCAATCGATCGTCAAACGATCATGTGTTCAGCAACTTGGGATGGCCCAGTAGGTAAAATCGCTGCCAGTTTCACTAAGAACCCTGAGCGCGTATCAATCAAAGTAGAATCTGCACACATCGAAGAAAAAGTGTACTACTGTGATGATTTTGATCACAAAAACCGTTTACTTGACAAAATCGTTTGCCAACAAGATATGGAACAGATCATTATCTTTGCTGCTACCAAACGTAGCACTGAAAAACTGGCTAAGCAGCTACAAGAAGCGGGCCATAAAGCAAGCTTCCTACATGGTGACTTGCCACAGAGCAAGCGTAACCGTATCGTTCAAGACTTGCGTAATGGTAAAGTAAAAATTCTAGTAGCGACTGACGTTGCTGCTCGTGGTCTAGACATCCCAGCTATCTCGCACGTTATCAACTATGACTTGCCGCGTCAGACTGAAGATTACGTCCATCGTATCGGTCGTTGTGGTCGTGCTGGTCGTACTGGTGTTGCTATCAGCCTATGTAGCATGGATGATCGTCCACAGCTTAACGCTATCAACCGTTATTTAGATCGCAAAATGGAAGTATGTGTTATCGAAGGTATGGAGCCTAAGAAAACTTACGTACCTAGCGAAAACAAAGGTAATGGTCGTGGCCGTGGTCGTGGTCGTTCTAACGGCGGTGGCGGTCAAGGCCGTGGTCGTTCAGGCGGTGGCTATGCTGGTAAATCTAGCGGTGGTGGTCAAGGCCGCGGTCGTTCAAGCGATAGCAACACTGGTCAACGCGCTAGCAACGACAGCGGTTATCAAGGTAAGCCACGTGACACGTCAGGCAAACCAAATGAGCGTTCAGGTGGCAAGCCGTATCAAGGTAAGCGCACTGGTGGCCCAAGCCGCGGTGATAGCAATGGCGTTCCACGTGGTGAGCGTGCTGCAACTGGTCGCGGTCGTCCAAGCGGCAGCCAAGGTCGTCCAGCTGGTCGTTCTGACAGCCGTGGCCAAGGTCGTCCAAACGGCGGCAACCGTGGTAACAACTCGTAATACAGCTATATTTGACGATTAAAATTATTGATTCATTAATCGGCTACAGATAGCACTAAAAGAGCCAGATACTTGTTATCTGGCTCTTTTGTGTTTACCTGTTTTATATTGCGCTATGATTACTTTATTCCCTTACTTGCCTAGCCGTTACCTTGCCATTTATCCTGTTAAATACTACTCAGCAAATCCTAGCTAATAGTCGATGGCTGCTTGCAGGAGTTTTTTGCCTTGTCTATACTGATTTACTTTTGCCCGTTGTAACTCTTGGAGCGCCTTGATGCCTGCCATCTCAAACTTAGCAATTGATAATTTGCCATTAGCCTTTGGCATCATCATGGCCATTATTGGTCTGGTTTTTTATACCCAAGGCTTGCCGGGTAAGTTTTGGCGTCGATTTTATGCCGTACTGCCTGGTATTGTACTTTGCTGCTTTATACCAGCTACTTTAAACAGTTTGGGCGTGTTTGCCGATGGTATTGGTTCGCAGATTTATGGCTTTACTGCGACTTATTTGCTGCCAGCAAGTTTGCTATTGATGACCTTATCCATGGATGTGCCTAAAATATTGGGCTTAGGCTGGAAAGCGATTGCGATGTTTTTTGCTGCGAGTATCGCTATCGTCATCAGTGGCCCAATCAGCTTAGGGATTGCCAAATGGGTGTCGCCTGCGATGTTTACCGATGACACACTATGGCGTGGGTTTTCTGCTGTAGCAGGTAGTTGGATAGGCGGCGCGGCCAACCAAGCAGCGATGAAGGAACTGTTTGGGGTCAGTGATGATTTGTTTGGTATGATGATTTTGGTCGATACCACCAATGCCTCACTGTGGCTGCTAGCTATTTTGGTCATGGCAAAACATAGCGACAAGATAGACCGCTTTTTGCGAGCTGATACGAGTAGTATTGATAAAGTAGTCAAAGCAGTCGAGAGCTATGAGCGTGATCATGCCCGCCCAGCCACTATCAATGATTTGATGGTGATGTTTGGCTTATGCTTTGCGATGGTCGGAGTGGCGCACTTTGTCGGTGGCCAGATTGCAGATTTCTTTGCCCCTTATAGTTGGGCCGTTCAATATAGCTTTGCCAGCTCGTTCTTTTGGATGGTGGTGATTATCACTTTAATAGGCGTCATCTTTTCATTTACTAAGATTCGTCGGCTTGACCATGTGGGTGCATCAAAAATCGGCACCGTATTTATCTTTATATTGATTGCTGCTATTGGTATGCAAATCAATCTGGCTGGAATCGTCTCACAGTGGCGACTATTGCTTATCGGTTTACTATGGATGAGCATCCATGTCGTTATCATATTTGCCGTTGCTAGAATCATTCGAGCACCGTTCTTCTTTTTGGCAGTTGGCTCTAATGCCAATACGGGCGGTGCTTCTTCTGCACCGATTGTCGCCACAGCTTTTCATCCATCGCTAGCGCCTGTTGGCGTGTTCTTGGGTATTTTAGGTTACGCAGTAGGGACATTTGGTGGTTATATCAGCACCCAATTGATGCGCTTGGTTGTGTCTTAATGTCTAAATTTTCAGTTCTTGCTAAACAAAACCCGCCTTGATGCGGGTTTTTTATTATTAATGATTGGGTGACTTGAGTTATCGTTTTGTCTATCTATGCTATTGATATGTAAGCCTAGCCATGGCCACACATGAGTACGTGTTAACCTTTCTGCTAATTAAATAAAGACAACTAATCAAGTAAAGAAAACTAAGCACGTTAGGAATAAACAACGATTCGATAGGAACAATAACGCTATGGCAAATTCAGAAAAATTAGAAGAAAAAACAAGTAAAACAAGCACAGTGAGAAATACCCTTTATAACCCTGACCAAGATAATATTCAGGTCAGAGGTGCGCGCGTACACAATTTGAAGAACGTTGATGTTGACTTACCTCGTAATGCCTTGGTGGTCTTTACTGGTATCTCAGGCTCAGGGAAATCATCATTGGCATTCGGTACACTATTTGCCGAGTCACAACGCCGTTATCTTGATTCTGTATCGCCTTATGCCAGACGACTCATTGATCAGGTTGATGAGCCAGATGTTGATTCTATAGAAGGGTTACCACCAGCAGTCGCCTTGCAGCAGAAGCGAGGTACGCCTTCAGTGCGCTCGTCCGTGGGTAGCGTGACGACGATATCCAACGGTCTGCGTATGCTGTACTCACGCGCAGGGGAGTATCCTGCCGATCTAGAGATTCTATACGCCGATGCATTCTCTCCCAATACGCCAGATGGTGCTTGTCCGACTTGTTCAGGTATCGGCCGCGTATTTGAGGTCACTGAAGAGCTGCTGGTGCCAGACAATACCAAGACCATCCGTGAGCGTGCGATTGCAGCTTGGCCACCAGCATGGCAAGGTCAAAACCTCAGCCGTATATTGACTACGTTGGGCTATGATATTGATAAACCATGGCACACACTGCCGAAAAAGACGCGTGATTGGATTTTGTTTACAGATGATACGCCAACAGTACCTGTCTATCCTGAATACAACATTGAGCAAACGCGCGATGCGATCGAAAAAGGCGAAAAGCCAAACTATATGGGTACTTTTACCAGTGCCAAAAACTTCATTTTGCACTCTTTTGCTACCACTCAGAGCCCGCGTACTAAAAAACGCGTCTCGCAGTTTATGCAGATATCTGAGTGCCCTGAATGTCACGGCAAAAAACTAAAGAAAGAATCGCTATCGGTTAAGTTTGCAGGACTCGATATTGGAGAGCTATCACAGCTAACGCTAACTGAAATGGCACAAAAATTAGAAGTAACCGCACGTACCAAGGTAGCGGATAACACACCAAACCGTGAAAAAGCTATCGTTGCCCAGCGTATCGCCAGTGATATTCTCTCTCGTGTGGAAGCGCTAACAAGGTTAGGGTTAGGCTATCTCTCGCTTGAGCGTACCACACCGACACTCTCTCCTGGTGAACTACAACGATTACGATTAGCCACTCAAATTCGCTCGCAGCTATTTGGCGTAGTCTATGTCCTTGATGAGCCATCGGCTGGTCTGCATCCTGCTGATACTCAAGCATTGCTAGGGGCATTGGATGAGCTAATCGCAGCTGGGAATTCAGTGTTTGTTGTTGAGCATGACGTGAGTGTCATTAGACATGCTGATTGGATAGTCGATGTCGGGCCAAAGGCAGGCACGCATGGTGGCGAGATTATCTATAGTGGCCCTGTAGATGGACTTCGTAAAGTTACGCAGTCGCATACTGGTCAATATCTATTTGCTGATGCGACGTCTAACGCACAGTTAAAATCTAATACAAGGCAGCCGGCAGCCTGGCTCAAACTTGCCAACATTGAGCGAAATAACATCACGGGATTAGATGTTGAGTTTCCGCTTGGGGTGATGACCAGCGTCACAGGGGTCTCAGGCTCAGGCAAATCAAGTCTCGTCAGCCAAGCATTGGTAGAGCTTATCAATGAAGCGTTGGGGCAGAAGACAGTTACAGAAGCGCCTGTTGGTGAAGCGGATTTACTTGAGCAAGAGCTTGAGTCAGTAACTGGCGGTGAAATCGTCGCTGGCATGGAGCACGTCCGTCGCCTTATTAATATCAATCAAAAAGCAATTGGTCGTACACCGCGCTCTAACTTGGCAACCTATACGGGTTTGTTTGACGATGTGCGTAAACTGTTTGCGGCGACTAAGCAGGCAAAATCTCATGGCTATGATGCTGGCAGGTTCTCTTTTAACACGACCAAAGGCCGCTGCCCAAATTGCGAAGGTTTAGGGTTTGTTAGTGTTGAGCTGTTATTTCTACCAAGCGTCTATGCACCTTGTCAGGTTTGTCATGGTCAACGCTATGATGATGAAACGCTGGCAATCACTTATCGAGATAAAAATATCGCTGAAGTATTAAGCTTAACAGTTGAAGAGGCTCACGAATTTTTTGTTGATGAAGCGCCTATTTTGCGTGCATTAGAGGCATTGCTACAAGTTGGACTTGGTTACTTACGTCTGGGTCAGCCTGCCACTGAATTATCAGGTGGCGAAGCGCAACGTATTAAGCTTGCCACCGAGCTGCAACGTACGCAGCGAGGCGACACACTATACATATTGGATGAGCCAACCACCGGTCTACACCCTGCTGACGTGTCTATGCTTATGACGCAGTTAAATGGTCTAGTCGATGCGGGCAATACCGTCATCATGGTTGAACATGACATGCAAGTGGCGAGCAACAGCGACTGGATTATTGATATCGGGCCAGAGGCTGGAGATGCGGGCGGAATAATTGTTGCTCAAGGTACGCCATATGATGTTTCTCAGTCAAAAGACAGTCGTACTGCACCTTTCTTATCGGTATGATTTTATTGAAGTGACGACAAGTCTTCAAATTGGGTTCGAAGGTGGAAGGACTATCCCCAATAACCATCAGGACATTTAGGCAATTCAACTAACGTGCGACGTAACGCATCTGACCATTGATGACGGATGGTATTAAAGTACTCATCACGCTCATCAATACGTCGGCCGTTGGGCAGAGCTAGGCTGTCATTGTCATAAAGTACAAAATCTATCGGCATACCGACTGATAGGTTTGAGTGAATCGTGGAATCAAATGATAGCATCAGCGCACGTGCCGCGTGTCTTACATCCGTGTTATAGCTGACAGAACGATCCAAAATAGGCTTACCATATTTGCTTTCGCCTAACTGAAAAAAGGGCGTATCTTCAGTGGCTTTGATGCAATTGCCTTCAGGATAAATCAGGTATAGCTCAGGTGGCTGTCCTTTGATTTGACCACCAAGCATAAACGAGCTGGTAAAGGCACCATCGCGACTAGAATTAGCGACTGCTTTTGCATGATTCATAACATCACGCATACATTCGCCAACCATTTGCGCGGCATCAAACAACGTTGCTACTGTATTGAGGTTACTCTCAGCACGCTGGTCAATGTCGCTTTGTAGTTTATTGAACACTGCCTGCGATGTCGCTAAGCTGCCAGCTGTCTGTAGCACCATAAAGCGCTCGCCTTCAACGCTGTATTGATACAGCTTTCTGAATGTCGATATGTGATCAACACCGGCATTCGTGCGCGTGTCACTGGCAAAGACCATACCGTCTTTTAGACGAATGGCAGCACAATAAGTCATAAGATACCCTTGATGAATAAACGTAATAAAAAATAGCAAACGCTATGATAGCTTTTTGACTAATACCAAACTGTAAAGATTTTCGTAACCGCCGCCCATACGCACGCCGCGAACAGGCGCCGTATCTAGATAGTCTCGCCCAATAGCCACATACACATGTGAATTTGGGGTAAAGGCCTGATTTGAGATATCAAAAGTATACCAGTAACCATCCAGCCAAACCTCAGCCCATGCGTGACTGGCCATGTGATTTTCGGTATCGTCATACAGATAACCGGACACATAACGCGCTGGAATCTGTTGATCGCGCAAGATACCTAAAAATACATGCGTATGGTCTTGGCACACACCGGCACTTGTCGCAAACGCCTCAGCAGCGGTCGTGCCCACATGCGTGACGTCTTTAACAAAAGGCATCTTCATAATAAGGGCATTCGCCATCGCCTTTAAGCTGTCATGAGTAGGGGTTTTCAGGTATGGCGCTGCAAATTCTCGCATCTCTTGTGAGCATTTGGTCAAAGGGGTTTGTACGGTAAATAGCAGGTAGGGGACATGATCCATATCCTCTAAACGTTCGGTTTCGGTGTTGATCTCAACGATACCCGACGCCTGCATTTGTAAGTTGTTATGTGCCTCGTTACGACTGAGCGTGAGCCATGCATTACCAAAGCCGTCCTTTTGGTTGGTCGCCACTTTAGGGAGCATGACATCCCATTTATGAATGGTCTGATGCGGCATTTGCATGGGGGTCATGCGTATATACTGTACACTGCGCTGTGCCAGCTCATCGTAATAATAGTTGGTTTGGTGACTGATTTGAAGTTTCATGGCATTTTCCTTATAGCATCTTTCTATCTTCTGTTTATTCCATATGTCTCATAAGCCGTTGTTATTGGTTTTTGGCTAGACACCTTCTATACACCTTGACGCAATATGAGATTGAACTCTTTGCTAATCAGCGCAAAATCACTAAATTTCTTTGACCTAATCATCTGATTGGTCAAGCGGATAAGTTCACGCCAGCGCGTATTTTCCGGCAATTCATTAATCCAGTGTCTGAATTCAAAACTGATCTCTGTTGAATCCTCTCCCAACAAGACGGCACGCTCAAGCTGCTCAAAGTGACGCCCTAATTGCCAGAAGCAAGTCACTGTCGGATTTTCTTGTTTCATCGCAGCGTTACACGCGTGTAGCTGCAAGGTCGCCGCTCGATACGTGCCAGCACTTGATAAACGCTTAATCAAGTTATATAACTCAGCGGTATCCTTACCAATGACACCTTTGGCCTCTTGGACATTGTCCTCAATCGATTGCACGATGTTTGGTATGATGTTTTGTTCCAAATCAGCCATCATTTGTGCTTTCATGGTGGTCAGTGACACTTCACCATCAACGGCAAACCCTAAGTGACTAATTAGATGTCTGATCTGTGATTTTTTGAGATCGCCTTTGATGAGTTGTTTCATAACATCGTCGTAGTAATACAGACGCTCACTATATCGGCCTAGCCATATTAAGTGACTGGCGGTAGAGAGTAGCAGTATCATGGGCGCATCATCTAAACTCTCGTAACCTGTTTCTAAGGGTTGGACACGATCATAGTAGTTCGCATGTCCTGAAGCATTGACACCTATTGATGATAAAGGCGAACACTTGTCGGTTTGCTGGCTGTCTAAATCACTGTCATCAATAATCCAAGTATCTTTGATACCACCGCCTTGTGATGAATTGACGACCAAAGAGCCTTCAACCATGGCCACTCGTGTCAGACCACCGGGTACAATATCTACTGTGCCATCACCATGACTGAGGATAAAGGGACGCAAGTCAATATGACGCGGTGCGATACCATCGCTTACGGCAGTAGGATTGGTAGATAGAGATATAGTCGGCTGGGCAATAAAGCCGGCTGGGTTTTCAAGCAGACGTACACGATATTCTTCGATTTCTTTTTTGGTCGACGTTGGACCAATAAGCATCCCGTAGCCGCCTGAGCCCTGTGTTTCTTTTACCACTAGTTTGTCTAGATTATCGAGCACATATTTGAGATCGTCGGGCTTACGGCACTGGTATGTCTCAATATTAGGTAGGATAGGCTCTTCATTTAAATAGAATTTAATCATATCTGGTACAAAAGGATATAAACTCTTATCATCGGCCACGCCCGTACCTGGGGCGTTAACAATCACCACGTTACCAGCACGATAAGCACTCATTAGCCCTGATACACCCAATATGGAGTCAGATTTAAAGGCTAACGGATCAATATAGGGATCATCAATGCGGCGGTAGATCACATCGACTTGTACCTTGCCGCGAATGCCTTGCATATAGACTTTGCTGTCCTCAACGACCAAATCATAACCATGGACGAGTGGTACATTCATCTCATGTGCTAAGAAGGCATGCTCATAATAGGCACTATTAAAGCGACCTGGCGTTAAAATAACGACTTGTGGATCATATTTGGATGTTGAGCTGGCAAGACAGGCTTTGAGACGGTTGGGATAATCACTGATGCCCATGATAGGCGTTTCAGTAAATATATCAGCTAAGAGCGTCTCTGATATATTGCGGCTCTCAAGCATATATGAGACGCCTGACGGAGTACGCAGGTTATCCTCTAACACACAAAATTTACCTGTCTCGTCTCGAATCAAATCAATACCGCTGATGTGCGAATAGATAGGCTTGTCGAGCTCAATGCCCATCATCCATGGCTCATAGCAGCCACTGGCATAGACGTAGCTGGCAGGGACAATATCTGCCTTCATGATGGCTTGGTCATGGTAGATATCATGTAAGAATGCATTGAGAGCCGTGATACGCTGTTTACAGCCTGCTTCTATTTGTTTCCATTCGCTCGCGGCAATAATGCGTGGAATGATATCAAACGGAATCATACGCTCGATGTTTTTGGCGTCGCTATAGACGGTAAAGGTGACCCCTTTACGATAAAAGATATTTTCTGCTTGTTCGTTTAGATAGTTAAGGGCATCCATGTTGATGTTATCAAGCCAATGGCCAACAGCTTGTGCCACTGGGCGATACTTACCCTTACTTATCTGCAATTCATCGAAACTTTGTGGTTTTTGCTCAGATTTTTCTAAAGTGTCTTTTGTTAAGGTATCTTTGGCCATCGTTGAATCAGGACTTGTGGTATCGGTTCTGGTTGCTTTAATGGACTGACTCTGACTCTGACTCTGACTCTGACTCTGATTTGCAGATTTTTCTTTGTCTGGGTTTCCATCCTTAGACTGACTTTGAGATGCTGTTTTATTCATAAATACCTCACGTATCCTTGGTAAAGTTATACTTTATGATGAATACACTGTCTATGCTAAGTAGAGTAGCACTTGTACTGCGCCCAACAGGTAGTCTATCTCCTGTATGGACTATACAACGGTTAATGAGCAATATACAACAAGAGTTAAATAATAGATTTTTAAAAACTTGAACCTAGTTCCAATAAGTTTAACTCAATAAAAACAGGAGGAGAGAAGACATGAAGCTGCGTGGTAGGTTTTTAATGCTGGCAGGTATAGGGTTGTCAGCGATTATCAGTGTGACTGGCTGTGGTAGCGAACCACAACAAGATACCTTGCCCGCTGGTAGCACAGTGGTCGCACTTGGCGACTCATTAACCTATGGTTACGGCGCAAATCCTAAAACAGCATATCCTACGGTGCTAGCAGAGCTAAGCAAATGGAACGTCGTTAATGCGGGGGTCAATGGTGATACATCTGCAGATGTGCTTACTCGAGTGAATGAGATCATTGAGCAAAACCCTGATTTGGTTTTACTGGGTGTGGGTGGTAATGATGTATTGCAGCGGATTGCACCTGATACCACGCGGGCTAATATCGTCGCGACTATAGATACCTTACAATCCAACAATATTGACGTTGTCCTAATCGCTGAGCCGTATCTCAGTACCAGTGCTTTGTTTGGCAAGGCAAGTGATAATCCACTGTATGAAGATATTGCGGAAGCTGAAGGCATACCTCTGTATTCTGATGGCTGGTCAACTGTACTGTCAGATGAGGCTTTAAAGTCTGATAAAATTCATGCCAATGCTGCGGGCTACAGACAGTTCGCTGAAGGGTTGCATGATTATCTAAAAGACGAAGGTTGGGTGCATTAAACCGCAATGTAAACTACAGCTTTTAAGTTTAAAGATTATGAGTAAGGTGTATGTCTGTAGTCAGTATATAAAGCAAAAAAAGCAGAGAGTTTATTGGCAAGGCTCTCTGCTTTTTAATTTTCATTTTTCTAATGACAAATAGTCGATAAATTTTATAGCCAGTTTTATAGCCTAGTCTTTTTCACTGTCACCCATAACTACTACCAAACCTTCATCAGCGGCTATCTTACCTTCGCAGATATCTTTATAAACCTCCAGTAAACCTTTAACTCCATCAAGCTCTTGAATCTTTAACCACGCACTAGTTTTTGCGGTGCTATTCATGATGTAGTGTATAGAGCGTTTATTGAACTCTTCAGGGCCCCATTCTTTCATACGTTGCTGTACATGACTGGGCGCAAAAAACTGCTGGCTACGTTCTTGAATGATACCTTCGGCATGACGTGGCTCGTCCCAGTGCGTAAGGCCGACATTGCTGGTATAGCGCATGTTATCGCCTAAGTGTCTATGTAAACGGCTGAGCACGTCAGTGTTGGCCGACATATCTACAATAACTGTCGGCTTAGTTGCATCAATCTGCTCAAGGGTGTCATAGCTAAGCACACTGTCATAAGCGTCAATTGACTGAACAAAATCTACATGACGGTTTGATGTGAGGCCGATAACGTGCGGCGCGTCTTTATCATCAGCGAGGCCATAGGCTAGGCCGATACTGGTTTTACTAGAGGCACTGATAATCAACACTTGCTCTGCACCAAACCAATCATTACCCTTCAATAGATCATGTAAGCAAAATGAGGTCAGGTGCAATACGAACAACAGCATACGCTGATCGTCATGAGCGCGGTCATAGCCTCGTTCATGATTGACGCGCTGGTATAAATTATAACCGGGTGGTAGCTCGGCACGATGGACACTACCATCAAGTAAACTGGTTTGGGTGACTCGCTTGGGTGTTATGATTAATTCATTGGCGGGCGGGAAGTAACCGAATAAGCGCTCACCGATAGGTAGTGCATCACTATTGGACTCAACAACATCGCCAAAACCCCATACTGGAATAATACCCCATTTTTCAGGCTCGTCACCATTTGGCGGAAAAAACTGCCAATAGCGTAATTGGTCGCCCATGACTGCATAAGTAATATTATTGGCAGTAAAAGCAAAGCGATCAACTTTGACACGTACTTCGCCATCGCCAAGAGTGTGTATAGGCGTCTCTTGCAGGCGAGCTTGAGTTAGGTTTGCTTTATTAGTCTGAAATTCTTGCATGGTTATTTCCTTTTTTATTTTACTTTATGGTCATCAGGTTAAGCATTAGCAGTTTTGGCTTGACGCGCTGCTGTTATTTGCATGATTTCACCCATGAGTTTAGGCATGTTTGCAGCGGCTTTTGGTCCTGCTTCTTTTAGGCGCTTAAGAATAGCAAGCTCTTCAGGCGGGGTGTCTTCGCTGGCTCGTACCAATTTGGTGAAGCCGTCTAAGCGATTATTAATCATCCATTCACGTAGCACAGGCTCCTTTGACCAACGCATCTGATTCTGCATTTGTTTAACAAGGCCAACCAAAAAGTCCGTATCATGATTTGGAATTGGCACCACTTGGCACAACTCATTTTTGATAGTTTCATCATCATAATTAGCCTCGATGTGGGCAATGAAAGCGGCACTAAATATAGGCTGATAGGTACGTACGGTTTGCACCACTACGGTATCACCTTTGAACACATCGTACGTCTCTGTCACTGGTACTGCCTGTGCTGAGCAATCGATATGCATGGTATTAGGAGTGGTCGCAATGCTGTCCTCACCGAAATAAATTTTGTCAGTATCTAAGCGAGTCACGCGCCCTTTACGTACAATGTTTTTAACACGGCGTAACTGCTTGAGCTCTTCACTGCTAATGGTAGCACCATGGAACATTTTCGGGCGTACATTTGGATCAAGACGCATTAATACGCCACCTTTTTCTAATCGATTAAACAGGTCTTCGATGTTTTCTGCCTCAGCAATCGCTTCTGCTTGAGTAGCCTGTGCTCCAATAGTATGGGTGAAAAAATCACGAGAGGGTTGGGTGTTTTTGCGATCGAGCAGCCAAGCATCTCTTGGCATAATCCATGTAATATGATCTGGGTCAATTTGGTTTTCTAGTAACCATAAAACCGCGTCAATACCTGTTTTACCACCACCGATAATCACGTAACCGTCACGAGGTTTACTTAAACTCGGTAAATCATTTAGCGGGCCAAACTTAACACCTTTAGCAATCTCAAAGTTTGGGGTATGGGTCGCTGGTACTGAGGTTTTGAAGTAAGTACCGTCAATGATTTTCTTATTGACCTTAACCTCATAGCTAGTATCAGACAGCAACGATGAAAACTTGCCGTCGCCTTTGTACTCACACATCGGGAAGTATTTCACGCGGCCACTTGGTAAAAACGTGTGCTTCATGACTTTATCAAAGTACGCCATGACTTCTGCGCCTGACGCCAGCTCGGACAAGCCTTTATTTAAACCAATTTTATCAATCATACCGCCGCAAAGCTCACGTGAGCTAACGCCATAAAAAGACGACGGCTGATGTAAGGTGACAAACGAATAGGCATCGTTCCAATGACCACCTGGCTTATGATGTTTATCGACGATAATAATATTAGCATCGGTCTCTGTAAGCAGCACATCGGCAAAAGCCATGCCCACCGCGCCACTACCAATGATTAGATAATCCGTTTCTAGCTATTGAATACTCATAGCGTCCTTACTCTTAAGTTGAGTTTCTATCAACACAATCAATTCATAATCGTTTGTGCATAACAGTGTTATATACTAGAATAACACTGTTATAATTGTCAAGATATAGTGAGAATCTAATGGATGCTAGAACCAAAATACTAAACGCCGCATCTGAGCTTTTCTTAGAAGGGGGCGGAGATGCCTTAAGTGTACGCGCTATATCCAAGCGGGCAGGACTGTCCACCATCGGTATATACAGTCACTTCCAAGGTAAGCAAGGCATACTAGATGCGCTGTACATAGAAGGATTTAACCTAGTCCGTGAAGCTATGGATGTCATTCCAGAAGGCAAGGCAAGCAAAGAGCAAGTGCTAGAGGCGTGCCTAGGGTATCTCAATGTAGGCGAGCAACACGAGGCACACTATCGGCTGATTTTTGGGGAATCTGATGCAGGATATCAGCCCTCTGAAGAAGCAGTTGCAGCCAGAGACAGTGCATTTTCAAAACTGGTACGGGTGGCTGGCTCGTATCTACCAGATGGTGCGACTATTGAGGAGCGCAGACAAATAGCGCTAGATATTTGGGCAATCGTACATGGGTACGTGAGTATCAGTCACCACATGGTGTTTACTGATGATATAAATTTGGACTGGAAATCAATGGCGCTACGAGTGGTAGAAGTGCAGTTAGATGCCATAAAGTCTTCTTAGTAACGATATTGGCATATTTGTGGCAAGTGAGTGCATGCTAGGCTGAGTTATTTCAATATCGTAAGGTTTAAGGATAGCAAATTATGTTTGGCATCATAAAAGACTGGCGTGAACAGCGCATACTAGACAACAGTGAATTTACTCAGGCTGACTGGATGCAAGCGGCTGAGCGTATCGTGATACTTGATAGATTAAATGTTGACGAGATGAAACATTTATTTGAGTTAGCAACATTATTTTTAGCTGATAAATCTATCACTGGTGCACAAGGCTTTGAAATTACGAATGCTGTCAGACAGTCGATTGCACTGCAAGCGTGTTTGCCGATCTTAAACTTAGGCCTTGATTGGTATGCTGGTTGGTCATCCATCATCATTTATCCTGGCTCGTACAAAAGTAACAGTACCACGGTAGATGAGTTTGGTATCGTCCACGAAGGCAGTCAACACCGTAGCGGAGAAGCATGGCTGAGAGGGCCTGTTATTCTTTCATGGAGAGATGCCAAGCACTCAGGCGAACGTGACGGGCATAACGTTGTCATTCATGAGTTTGTTCATAAGCTCGATATGATGAATGGCCGTGCCAATGGCTTTCCGCCCATGCAACCTAATATGAATCCTGCAAACTGGACACAGATTATGAGCCGCGATTTTGAGGACTTTCAGACACATCGTAAGTCAGGTCTAGATCGTTATGGAGCGACGAATCCTGCTGAGTTTTTTGCGGTTCTGAGTGAAGTATTTTTTGAAACGCCGCAAAAGCTGGTTGATGCTTATCCTGATATTTATCATATTATGGTGAAATTCTTTCGTCAGACGCCGTTATAAGTGATATTTATGGAGATTGTGATAGTAAGTTGTATTCAAGACAGCATAATCATATTGGAATTGGGGAAGCTGAGGTGATTAACACTATAAGTGATAATGTGGCAAAAGTAGAAATCTATGAAAGTGCTGATGGAAAGGCACGAGTAGATGTACATTTTGAGCAAGAGACTGTCTGGCTGTCACAAGCACAAATGACTGTGTTGTTTGGTCATGATCAATCAGTAATTTCTCGTCATATCGCCAATGCCATAAAAGATGAAGAAATCGCTGAAAAAAGCAATATGCAAAAAATGCATATTGCAAATTCTGATCGCCCGGTGACTTTTTATGATTTAGATGTGATTATATCAGTAGGCTATCGCATCAAATCTCCTCAAGGCGTGCAATTTAGACGTTGGGCAACGCAGCGGCGCTTTTTTGTTCGTGGATTTTTTACACTGTAATCATCGACTGCTGAATGATAAAGGCGACATGGTCATCAATAATACCGGGCTTGCGGCATTGACCTTATTGGTCGCTGAGTCTGACCCCAATCAAAAAAAATTTGATCAAATTGATTATGAATATGTTGTCATTAGAAGGGCAATAAACAAGCTTGTCATTAAAAACTATACCAAAGACCATATAGTACAAGCCGCTATATATATTTATTTGAATATATATAGCATTTATAACCAGATAGAGCAGGTTGCCAATTTAAACAAGCCTTATAAAAGTTGTCGGGCAATCTTTCTCTACACCTTAAACCGTCCATTGATCATTGATAATCGCCACTAGGTAACGCTTGCCTTGATACTCATCAAATACCAAGCGTAGTACCCGCCAGTCCATACCATCATACTCATCCGTGCCTTTATAATAAAATTCTACAACATCTGATGTTTGGTATATTTCTTTTAAATTATTGATAGAATTACCATTATTTTTGAATTCATTGACATTGATACTAGCATTATTGAACTTTTTGCCATCCACCCAAGTATCCAGATAAGCAGGCAACGGCGTGACCAATAGATCGCCAGTACCGTCTTTTTCGCCCCAAGTAAATTGAATGTTAGACTGCTGTAAATACTGTGCAAATTGCCCGCGGCTAAGAACCTTATCTGACTCAGGCCGTACATAAGCGTACATCGAAAAACGAACGCCACGTGTTGGATGGATATCATTAGTGATTCTAGAAAAGTCCTTATTTGCCAGTGCGCGCTGTATACGTAACGCTTGCTGCCTAAGGGTTTGCTGGCTGATATCAGCATTACTAGGTGTTGATGAGCTACTGGTTGGCTGAGATACAATGGCTTCACTGGACTCAGAAGCAGACTGACAACCCGTAGCAGCTAGCGTGAATAACAGAAGGCTGCTAGAGACTAATGTTGCAGATTTTTCCTTAAAAAAAGCAGGTAATGTCATCATAAAATTATCCTTAGCACAGTTATTAGCGAAAGAAACATCACTATAAATTGTCATGGGAACTGGTAAAAAATACCATAAAAGCGCTATGTAATCGATATTTTAGTAAGTAAACCTGAATGATACGATAATACAGCAGAGTCCGAATATAGGTATGATGTAATAGTCGGTAACACTTATAGGACAAAAGCTCGCAGAGAATAAAATGCCAACATATAAATCGCTGACATTACTATTAACCATAGGACTGATGCCTGTCGGTCACGCTATAGCGGATGTATCAAAAGTAGATCAGAAACAAAATGCCATGGCTAATATGAAGATTGCGACCATCACGAAAATGTACCAACAAGATATTGATGATCAAGGTATGAGTAATCCTGTAGTGCTGCAGCAATACGCTGATGCTGACTTGCAAGCAGCGATGCAACTTGAGCAAGCGTATTTTGATAAAACTCAGACGTCCTGCAATATAGATTACGATGTGCTTTGGAGCTCGCAAGATCCTGACTATACGCAAGACAAGAAGTTTTCAATAACTGCTCAAGGATTGGTTCAGGTTAGCTTGGCACAAGGTAGCGATGTTTATTATGAGCTGTCATGTGATGACAATGATAAAAATTGCCAAGTCGCAGACGTGGTTTTAAATCAGGATGGCAAAACTTTGCGTCAGCATTTACTTGAAAATTGTCGTTAGTAAAACTCTATAACTAATATTAAATCTGATATAAGGCATAAGAATGACATGGTGTAAATGGTTTTACGCTTAGCTACTAAAACCGCTAGTTTGTTTTCGTATAATGTATATTATGTTAAATGAAGTCTATTAAGTAGTAGGATCAGGATTATCAGATATTTCTAATGCTACTGGATATAAATATCCTACCAAACTGTTTAGCTCTCGCCGACTAACTCTGTCTTGTTAATTCAATCGAATCTTTTGGATGATAGTTCACACCTGCTAAAATTTACTTTCCATAATTTTCATGGGCGCATCATTTAATCAGTTAATTTTAATTTTTG
>Ga0207906_1000206_pt1 | contig 33928 bp, 35 predicted proteins | sample LinPmetageLP37_FD_184050 | JGI IMG/M metagenome (GOLD analysis project Ga0207906, IMG submission 184050) | Marine viral communities from the Pacific Ocean - LP-37 (SPAdes) | ecosystem: Environmental > Aquatic > Marine > Oceanic | place: Pacific Ocean | collected 2010-06-16 | reverse complement strand
TCTGTCTCTGGTAAGCTTGCTGGATACGATGACTCGGCTTCAGAGCCGACCATGAACCGCCGTGGTACGGAACCGTATGCCCGGTGGTGTGAGAGGACGGGGGAGGTAACTCCCCCTCCTACTCGATTTGGTTCTTTGGGTTTAGGTTTGGCCCTAGCCTGTTGGTGTGGTGCACTCTAGCCGGCTAGTAGCGGTGCCACGGCGAGGTAGGACTTCCTTCCCGAAAAACGCTACAAGCACGTCCGTGTGCGCTTGGGCTCCGCCATCCATGGCTCCGCACATTTTCGGGAAGGAAGTCCTACCCCGCCTGATTCAGCCTCTGGAGTTATCGAAACAGATTACGCTGCGCCAGTGCACCCTATGCTTACAACTCCAACATCGATAACCACAGCTATCAATAAAAATCGCCTAACAGCGATATCTGAAAGTTCAAACCGGTGCGGTGGTGGCTCCCTCCCAAAAATGTGCGGAGCCATGGATGGCGGAGCCCAAGCGTACATGGATGTACTAGAAGCGTTTTTTGGGAGGGAGCCACCACCGCACCGAAGCACCATACTATCAGGCTAGAACAGAATCAGACCAAGAACCAAAGTTAAAGGCCAACCACCTCAGAGTGAATAGCCTCCAACGCAGCCAGAGGATCAGCAGCCTGCGTAATCGGGCGGCCGATGACCAGGTAGTCGGAACCGGCTTTGAGGGCATCTGTGGGCGTCATGATGCGTTGTTGGTCGCCCTTTTCCGCAGACAGCGGACGGATGCCCGGGGTGACCAGTTTGAAATCCTTGCCTTGCTCCGCTTTCAACGCCGGCGCTTCCTGTGCGGAGCAGACGACGCCGTCCAGGCCGCAGTTGCGGGTCAGAGTTGCCAGGCGGGATACCTGGGCTTCCGGGGAATCCGTGATACCGATACCGGCAAGATCCTCCGGCCCCATGCTGGTCAGCACAGTAACGGCAATCAGCAGTGGCCGATCCTTGCCGAAGCTTTCCAGGCGGTCGCGGCAGGCGGTCATCATTTTCTCACCGCCGGAGGCATGTACGTTCACCATCCAGACACCCAGATCCGCCGCGGCCGCTACGGCTGCGGACGTTGTGTTCGGGATATCGTGAAACTTCAGATCCAGGAAAACGTCGAACCCGCGGCTCTGCAAGTCACGAACCAGAGCCGGCCCTGAACGGGTAAACAGCTCCTTGCCGACTTTAAGTCGACACTTCGCAGGGTCCAGTTGATCAACCAGAGCCAACGCGGGCTGATCGGAGGGGAAATCCAGGGCAACGATGATTCGGGGATTATCGGGGGTTTGCACGGTCAGTTTCCTGCAGAATGTCGTGTTTTCGGGTTACTCAGCTTCCACGCCCTGTATTGGGCGAACGGTTTCCCACTGCTTGCAGCTGGGGCACAGCCAATGCAATTGCTGACCGGAGAAACCGCAGTTTACACATCGGTATACCGGGCGGTTGGCAAGTATCAAGTGACCGATGCGGCTGACCAGGCGGCCTTCGTCCGTCGTCATGCCTTTCTCATAGCCCGCCAGTTCCACCAAGCGCAGCAGACCGCGGACGCTGGGGCGGACTTCCAGTTCCCGGCGCAGCAACTCGATTGCAGCCATACGGCCGGACGTGCGCTCTACGGCTTCAACCAGCGCCAGCAGCAAGCTCGTACTCGGCCAGGCTTCGTAGAACTTGCCAAGCTTTTTGACCAGACGCCCAACATCGCCGTGTTCGCGTTCAAGCTTCATCAGCCGGTCCACCGCTTCTGAGCCGAATTCAGGGTTCTGATCGAAGACTTTCAGGCTCTGGCTGGCCGCGTCCCGGTAACTGCCCTGACGAATGAGCAACTTCATCATGATAAACGTGGCCCGGACACAGGAACGATCGTACTCCAGCGCTTCCTTGGACAGCTTCTGAGCCATCCAGCGGTCGTCGTGCTTGAGGGCATCCTCAGCCTGCTCGCAGGTTATATAGGCCAGCATCTTGTACATGCGGGCATCGTGGTCGCCGGTCGTCAATGTACGGGCGACCTGCCCTGCCTTACCCCATTCCTTTTCCTGCTGGTACAGCTCGATCAATTGCAATGAAGACTTACGGCCGTACTCCCTGTCGCCCATCAGTTGATGAAGCAACGCTTCTGCCCTGTCCAGAAGGCCTGCGTTCAGGTAGTCAATGGCCAGCTCGTAGGTAACTTGTTGAGAATAACGCGGTGGCAGCTCCGGTCGGGCAAGGAGGTTCTGGTGAATCAGAATGGCCCGGTCGGTCTCGCCCTTGTGGCGGAAATGGGCGCCGATAGAGAGGTGCAGGCCCACCGTTTCCTTGTTCACAGCCAGAGACTGAACGAAGTTCTCAACCGCCTGATCGGAATAGTTGGTGAACAGAAATTGCAGACGATCCTTAACGGATTCCTCATCGGAGATCGGTGTTTTGGAGCGTTCCCTGGTGCTGCCCATTCGCCCCACAAACCAGCCAGCGGCCACCGCAACCGTTAACAGCAGCCATTGAAGCACTATATCCATTAAAGCGTCCGGTCGTTCTGGGCCCTGGATTTCTCCAATGCCTGCTCGGTACGAGCAAGTCGTTTTTCGAGGTTACGGCGGGAAACCGATGTGCGAACGGTTGCAAGCATGGTAATCAGAACTCCGATCAAAGCGCCGATCACAAAAGACAGGATAATCCAGACGGCAACACCGTGAGGCTGAGTCTCAAAGAGCAGGAAATTAAGGGAGACTGCCATCTGATTATTCAGGGAGAAAACAAGTGCTACCAGAACCAGAAACAATACCAGCAGAATGAGAAGGACCTTCTGAAATCCGGCCATAGTCGCAATGCTCCACACGGACCTGGTTGTTTACCTCAGGACCTGGTTAACGTCTTTCCCCAAGAGGGTAATCAGAAGCCTTTTTTAAGGCTATCGTTTACCTGCTCACGCAACTCCTTGCCTGGCTTGAAGTGCGGAACAAATTTGGCCGGTAATTGCACGGCTTCGCCGGTTTTCGGGTTACGCCCGGTTCTGGCTGCGCGATGGTGTAATGAAAAGCTACCAAAACCCCGGATCTCGATTCGCTGGCCATCCGCCAGTGATTGGGACATGTGTTCAATAATCGTTTTCACAGCCAGTTCCACATCCTTCACTGAAAGCTGCGTCTGCTTGGACGCAATCAGCTCTACCAGTTCAGACTTCGTCATTGGGCTCATCCCTCTTCACATTATTATCGGATAGCCGGTTACCAGCTCCTTGCCTCTAGTTTAGCCAAACCAGAAAAAAACACAAAAAAAACGGGCTCTTAGAGCCCGTTTTTTTCATACCAACCGGAAATGTTATTCCTTGTTGGCGTTTTGCTGCTGCATCTGCTCCTTGATGAGATCACCGATGGTGGTCGCACCAGAGGAAGATTCAGCCGCTTTGGCGCGAACACCTTCCAGCGCCTGCTTGTCGTCTTCAACGTCCTTGGACTTCACAGACAGGTTGATAACGCGGTTCTTGCGGTCGATGCTGATGATCTTCGCTTCAACTTCGTCGCCTTCGTTCAGCGCGTTGCGTGCGTCTTCAACACGGTCACGGCTGATTTCAGAGGCTTTCAGTACAGCTTCAACTTCGTCGTTCAGGGTGATGGTAGCGGCTTTTGCGTCAACCGCAGATACCGTGCCCTTCACGATGGAGCCCTTGTCGTTCAGCTGTACAAACTCGGCGAACGGATCGCTTTCCAGCTGCTTGATGCCCAGGGAGATGCGCTCACGCTCGGGATCAACAGACAGGATAACGGTTTCAACTTCGTCGCCCTTCTTGTATTCACGGACGGCTTCTTCGCCAGTCTCGTTCCAGCTGATATCTGACAGGTGAACCAGACCATCGATGCCGCCGTCCAGGCCGATGAAGATACCAAAGTCAGTGATTGACTTGATCTTGCCGGAGATACGGTCGCCTTTGTTGAACTTGCTGGAGAAATCTTCCCACGGGTTAGCAACACACTGCTTGATACCCAGGGAGATACGACGACGCTCTTCGTCGATGTCCAGAATCATCACACCCACTTCGTCGCCAACCTGAACGACTTTGGACGGATGGATGTTCTTGTTGGTCCAGTCCATTTCGGACACGTGAACCAGGCCTTCAACGCCTTCTTCCAGCTCAGCGAAGCAGCCGTAGTCGGTCAGGTTGGTTACACGTGCAGTAACCTTAGTACCTTCCGGATAACGACCCTTGATATCGACCCAGGGATCTTCGCCCAGCTGCTTCAGACCCAGTGATACGCGGTTGCGCTCACGGTCAAACTTCAGAACCTTGACGTTGATCTCGTCACCGACATTGACGATTTCGCTCGGATGCTTGATGCGCTTCCAGGCCATATCGGTAATGTGCAGCAGGCCGTCAACACCGCCCAGATCTACGAACGCGCCGTAGTCGGTCAGGTTCTTGACGATACCCTTGATTTCCAGACCTTCGGTCAGGGTTTCGAGCAGAGCTTCACGCTCAGCACTGTTTTCAGCTTCCAGAACGGCGCGGCGGGAAACAACCACGTTATTACGCTTCTGGTCGAGCTTGATAACCTTGAATTCGAGCTCTTTGTTCTCCAGGTGCGCGGTATCGCGAACCGGGCGAACATCTACCAGCGAACCAGGCAGGAAGGCACGGATGCCGGCCAGATCGACGGTGAAACCACCCTTGACCTTGCCATTGATAACACCCTTAACCACTTCCTCAGCTTCGAAGGACTTCTCAAGTACCTTCCAGGCTTCTGCGCGCTTGGCTTTCTCACGGGACAGACGGGTTTCACCGAAGCCGTCTTCCACAGCGTCGAGAGCTACGTCAACAACGTCGCCGATAGCAACTTCCAACTCGCCTTTTTCATTGAGGAACTGGGAGGCGGGGATAACACCTTCGGACTTCAGTCCGGCGTTAACGGTGACCCAGTCGTTATCGACGTCTACAACGGTTCCCTGGACGATGGAACCTGGTTGCATGTCAATTTCTTTTAGGCTTTCTTCAAAAAGATCCGCAAAGCTCTCGCTCATTATGTGTCCTATGTGATCAACGCAAGTTTACTCCGTGCTACCAGCAACACGGTCTGTTAGTTTCAATCCGGATCCAGCCAGTGGCTGGCCGATAACGCCGAATCCGGAATTTCAACAACAAAAAGGTGTAGTCAGGCCTGACCTGCTGCGGCCATAACCCTGACTAGCACCTCTTCTATACTCAACCCCGTCGAATCAATGACTTGCGCATCGTCTGCAGGCTTGAGCGGGGCGGCGGCGCGGTTCATATCCCGCTCATCGCGCACCCGTATCTCCTTTAAAAGGGCGTCAATATTAACATCGACCCCTGCGTCCTTCAACTGGCTGTAGCGTCTTTGCGCACGCTCTTCGGCACTGGCTGTCAGGAAGATCTTCACTGGCGCGTCCGGGAACACCACCGTTCCCATGTCACGACCGTCCGCGACCAACCCGGGAGGCTTCTGGAAATCGCGCTGGCGCTGCAGCAGCGCGTCGCGCACAGGCTGCATTACAGCCACCTTCGAGGCATTGTCGCCACAGGTTTCTGTACGTATATCTGCGGTGACGTCAACACCGGCCATCAGTACCTTTGCCGGCTCACCTGGTGGGGTTGGCTCAAACGCCACATCGAGGCTGGCGGCGACGTTTACCAGAGACGGCTCATCATCCAGGGACACGCCCTGCCGCTCCGCAGCCAGTGCCGTGAGGCGATAAAGCGCGCCACTGTCCAACAGGTGCCACCCCAACCGGCGGGCGAGCATCTGAGTAATGGTGCCTTTACCGGAACCGCCAGGGCCGTCCACGGTAATAACCGGTGCCTTGCTTTCAGCCATTACTCAGCCCCTTCGGCGGCGATATTGATGCCAGTCTGCTTTGCCAACTCCACAAAGCCCGGGAATGAGGTGGACACGTTGGCGCAATCGGTCACCTTGATATCCCCTTCAGCCCGCAGGGAGGCGACGGAGAACGCCATAGCAATGCGGTGATCCCCGTGGCTATTCACGGTTCCAGCGGTCATCGTCTGGCCACCATCAATGACAATACCGTCTGGAGTCACGGTGGTTTCCACTCCAAGCGCGGTCAGGCCGTCTGCCATCACCTGGATGCGATCACTTTCCTTGACGCGAAGCTCTTCAGCGCCGCGCAAAACCGTTCTGCCCTCAGCGCAGACTGCGGCAATAAACAGCACGGGGAATTCGTCGATTGCCAACGGAACCTGATCCTCAGGGATATCGATACCCTTGAGTTCGGCGGAACGAACGCGAAGATCAGCGACCGGCTCCCCGCCAATCACACGCTCTTCGAGGACTTCTATATTAGCCCCCATCATGCGCAGGATGTTGATCACGCCGACTCTCGTCGGGTTCATGCCAACGTGGCGGATGGTCAAGTCGGAATCCGGGGCGATACTCGCCGCAACGAGGAAAAACGCTGACGAAGAGATATCCGCCGGCACGTCTATGGCGGTGGCGGCCAAGCGACCGCCACCGGTCACGCTGGCCGTCGCGGTATCGCGATGCACGTGATAGCCAAAGCCTTCCAACATGCGCTCAGTATGATCCCGGGTAGGAGCTGGCTCGGTAACGGAGGTTACGCCCTCGGCATAGAGACCGGCGAGTAACAGGCAGGATTTAACCTGAGCACTGGCCACCGGCATCTCATAATGAATGCCGGTTAGCGCGTGCCCACCCCGGATTTTCAAAGGCGGCCGCCCGCCCTCGGCAGTGTCAATCACCGCACCCATTGCTCGCAGCGGATCTGCCACACGCCCCATGGGACGCTTGGAGAGGCTTTCGTCGCCGGTGAGCTCGGAGTCAAACGGCTGCGCCGCCAGCAAGCCCGAGAACAGGCGCATGGCAGTACCGGAATTGCCCAGGTACAAAGGGCCGCGCGGCGCCTGGAGACCATTGATACCGACGCCGTGAATGCGGACAAACCCCGCGTCCGGCCCTTCTATGGTCACCCCCATGTCGCGGAACGCCTGCAAGGTTGCCAGGCTGTCCTCGCCTTCAAGGAAGCCTTTCACTTCCGTGATACCGTCGGCAAGAGCACCCAGCATGATGGATCGGTGGGAAATGGATTTGTCGCCCGGCACGCGTATCTCGCCGGAAATCCGGCCGCCGGGTTGAAGACGGAACGTTACCTGTTTCTGACTGTTGTTTGTCACGTAAGCCTGTCCTGAAAGCATCTTGGAAAAATGTTCCCGCGCCGCCTTGGCGCGACTGAAAACCCGCAACAGAGTTGCACTGTCCTGATCGGCGATGGCGGTACGGAGCTGATCCAGATCGTGGGTAAAATGATCAATGACCCGCAACACCGCATCCCGGTTGGAAAGAAAGATATCGTGCCACATCACCGGGTCGCTGGCTGCAATTCGGGTGAAGTCCCGGAAACCGCCCGCTGCGTAGCGGAAAATATCCAGATTTTCGTCCTCGCCTGCCAGGGTATCCACCAGTGAGAAAGCAATAAGATGAGGAAGATGACTGGTGGCTGCCAGCACCTCGTCGTGATAGGCCACAGACATGGTCAGAACCGTCGCACCACAGCCTTCCCACAATGCCCTGAGCTTCTCCAGGTCGGGCTGACCAACGTTCTCCGCCGGCGTGAGTATAACCTTGTGATTGGCAAACAACTCAGGGTTGGCCGCGCGGATGCCGCTTTTTTCAGAACCGGCGATGGGGTGGCCGGGTATCATTTTCGCGGGCAGGTCGCCAAACACCTCTCGCACATCGTTGACGAAACTCGACTTGGTGCTGCCGACGTCCGTCAACACGGCGTTTTCGCCAAGATGGGGCCTGATTTCCGCCAGCACTGCCCGCGTTGCCTTAACCGGTACCGCCAGCACCACAAGGTCGCTGCCGGCCACAGCCTCAGCAACCGACCCGGCAGCTTCATCAATAACGCCTAATTCCGTGCCAAGCGCCAATTCGTCCGCGCGCTTGTCAGCGCCCACAACGGTAACCGCGAGGCCATTGTCGCGGATCGCTTTGGCCAGAGAACCACCAATCAGCCCAAGACCAATAACAGCAACACGCTGGAACAGTGGCTGAATCTCGGACACGTTACTCTCCCCGTCCGCTGGACGTATCCAGTGCACGGGCCAAAGCTTCGATAAACCGTGCATTTTCTTCGGGCAAGCCAATCGACACCCGCAGATGCCTGGGTAGGCCGTAGCCGCCAATCGGCCTGACAATCACACCCTGCTCCAGTAGCGACTGATTGATGTCAGCCGCCTGATCGCCCACATCCACAGCAATAAAGTTGCCGGCAGACGGAATGTATTCCAGCCCCATTTCGTTAAAAGCGGACTCGAGCTGTTTCATCCCGGCTGCATTCACTTCACAGGAGCGCCGCAGATAGTCTTCATCGCTCAACACAGCCGTCGCCGCTACCAGAGCCAGAGAATCTACATTAAAAGGCTGACGTACACGATTGAGAACATTGGCAATGTCCGGCGAGCTAACACTGTAGCCAGCTCGCAGCGATGCCAACCCCCAAGCCTTGGAGAATGTCCTGGTAACGATCAGGTTCGGATAGCGCTTGAGCAACGACAGGCCATCCACATAGCCCTCCCCCTGAAGGTATTCACAGTAGGCCTCATCCAGAACCACCAGAACCCTGGGGGGAATACGGGCCAGAAACGACTCGATCGCCTCAGCGCCATGAACCGTGCCCGTGGGGTTGTTGGGGTTGGCCACAAACACCAGCGCGGTGCGATCTGTTATCGCCTCCACCATGGCGTTGAGGTCATGGCCATAGTCCCTGGCGGGCACCGACACACCTTTGGCGCCGATCGCCTGGGTAACAAGCGGGTATACCGCAAAAGCATATTGGGAAAACACGACTTCCGAAGAGGCATCTGCAAAGCACCGTGTGATCACCTCCAGGACATCGTTGGAACCGTTGCCAAGGGTAATCTGAGCGGGCGCCACGCCGTATCGGGCCGACAATGCCTGCTTGAGATCAAACCCATTGCCATCGGGATAGCGACAGAGCTCGTCCAGGGCTCCCTTCACCGCCGCCAGCGCCTTTGGGCTGGGCCCAAGAGGGTTTTCGTTGCTGGCCAGCTTGATGATGTTGTCGGGCTTCAGGCCCAACTCCCTGGCCAGCTCATCAATGGGCTTGCCCGGCTGGTAGGGGGATAGCGCCTGCACGCCTTTGACCGCCAGACTTTGGTAATCAATCGACATTTCGACCTTCCTCAGTCATTTGCGTTTCTGTCACAGGACCCCAATAGGATAGGACCCCAGGCGCTTCAACTCGACCGCCTCTTCATCGATCTCTGACAGCACCTTGCTGACCTGCGTATCTTCCACATGGCCCTCAAAATCGATGTAGAACACGTAGGCCCAGGTACCGCTGGGCGATGGGCGGGTTTCGATACGGGTCAGGCTCAGACCATGTTTGTGGAACGGCTCAAGCAATTGATACAACGCGCCAGGCTTGTTGCGCATGGACACCAGAATGGACGACTTATCGTTACCACTGGCCGGCACTTCCTCACGGCCGATGATCAGGAAACGGGTGGTGTTGTCCGGACGGTCTTCGATACTGGTCGCCAGCATTTCCAGGCCGTAAAGTTCCGCTGCCATGTCTCCTGCGATCGCGGCCGTGCCCGGCTCTTCCGCTGCCCGCCTCGCGGCTTCGGCATTACTACTGACCGTGACCCGCTCGATACCGTAACGATGGGTATCCAGCCACTGCCGGCACTGGGCGAACGACTGCTGATGGGAATAAATGCGGACAATGTCCTGCCCCTGGTGCTTTGGCGACACCATCAGGTGGTGATGTATCCGCAACTGCACTTCGCCGCAGATCTTCAGCGGAGAGGACATGAACATATCAAGGGTATGGTTGATCATGCCTTCCGTGGAATTTTCCACCGGGACCACACCATAGTGGGCCGCGCCGGATTCCACTTCACGGAACACTGCATCGATGGCGGGCAAAGGCACGCTGACCACGGAGTGCCCAAAATGCTTGAGCGCCGCCGCCTGGGTAAAGGTGCCAATCGGCCCGAGGAAAGCGATGTGCATCGGCTTTTCCAGTGCCAGGCACGCGGACATGATCTCCCGGAACAGTCGGGCCATCTCCTCGCCGGACAGCGGGCCGGGATTGCTCTCCTTTATACGCCTCAAAACCTGGGCTTCACGTTCCGGACGGTAGAAGAATACATCCTCACCCGGGTTGGCTTCCATCTTCACGCGAGCCACTTCCTGGGCGCATTCCGCGCGCTTGCTGATCAGGTCCATGATTTCCTGATCCAGGCGATCAATATCGACCCTCAACTGCCCGAGACGGGCCTGCTCATCACTCATCATCAGCCCCGCTCCTTCGCAAACACGGTCATGTAGTCAATCAACGCATCGACACCGGCTTCTGGCATGGCGTTGTAGACGCTGGCCCGCATGCCACCCACGGAGCGATGGCCCTTGAGGTTCAGCAACCCTCTCTCATTCGCACCTTTCAGGAAAGCACTGTTGAGCGCGTCATCTGCAAGGGTGAACGGTATATTCATCCAGGATCGGAAGCGCGGGGATATCGGGTTGGCGTAGAAGTCGTTCTCATCAATAAAACCATACAGTTTTCTGGCTTTACGACGATTGACCTCACCCATAGCCGTAACACCGCCCTGCTCTTTCAGCCATTTGAATACCAGGCCTGCGAGGTACCAGGAGTATGTCGCCGGCGTGTTGTACATGGAGTCATTATCCGCAATGACCTGATAGTTCATCATCGTCGGCGTGATCTTGAGCGCCTTGCCCAACAGATCCTTGCGAATGATCACGACCACCAGGCCGGATGGACCGATGTTCTTCTGGGCCCCGGCGTAGATCAGGCCGAATTTCGAGACGTCCAGCGGGCGTGACAGCATGGTGGACGACATATCCGCCACCAACGGCACGGAACCGCTCTCCGGCACGAAGTCGAACTCCAATCCGCCGATGGTTTCATTGGGCGTGTAATGCAGGTAAGCCGCATCGGCGCTCGTCGCCCAGCTATCCTGATCGGGAATGCTGGCAAAGCCACTCGATTCGCTGCTTGCCACGACATTAACCTGACCATAACGGCTGGCCTCGGCGATGGCTTTCTTCGACCAGATACCCGTGTTCACGTAGTCCGCAGACGTCTTGTCGCCCAACAGGTTCAGTGGAATGGTCGAGAACTGGCTGGACGCACCACCCTGCATGAAGAGTACGGCGTAATCATCTGAAACGCCGGCCAATTCCCGAAGGTCTTTCTCGGCAGTTTCGGCGATTTCCACAAACTCGTCACTGCGATGGCTCATCTCCATCACGGACATGCCGGTGCCGCGCCAATCCAGCATCTCTTCCCGTGCCTGTCGCAAAACAGGCTCCGGCAAGGTTGCCGGGCCTGCACAAAAATTATACGCCCTGCTCATCACTTCCTTCCTCACCGTCGACCTCTTCGGCATCGGTTTCGGCAATACGCTCAACACCCACGAGGCGTTCGTCTTCCTGGCTCAGTTTGATCAGGCGAACACCCTGGGTGTTCCGGCTCAGAACCGATACTTCGTCGGTGCGGGTACGCACAAGCGTGCCTTTGTCCGAGATCAGCATCATTTCGTCGCCTTCAAACAGCTGCAACGCCGTGACCAGGTTGCCGTTACGCTCGGAACACTGCATGGCAATAACGCCCTGGCTGCCCCGGCTGTAGGTCGGGAACTCGTCGAAGGTGGTACGCTTACCGTAGCCGTTCTCACTGGCCGTCAGCAGAACCGCGTTTTCCTGCGGGATGATCAGTGACACAACATGATGTCCTTCCGGCATTCTGATGCCACGCACACCACGAGCCGTACGACTCATCGGACGTACCGCTTCCTCGTTGAAGCGAACGGCCTTGCCCGCCGAGGAGAACAGCATGACTTCCGCATCCCCCTTGGTGATGGCCGTACCAATCAGGGTGTCACCCTCGTCAAGCGACAGAGCGATCAGACCGTTGCTGCGCGGACGGGAGAAATTCGGCAACGGCGTTTTCTTGACCACACCCGCCGAGGTGGCCATCAGCACGTACTGGTCTTCCGGATAGTCACGAACCGGCAGGAAGGTGGTAATACGCTCCCCTTCTTCCAGCGGCAGGATGTTGACCATCGGACGACCGCGGGACGCGCGGCTGGCCCGGGGAATCTCGAACACCCGCAACCAGTACACCTTGCCCCGGTTGGAGAAGCACAGAATGGTGTCGTGGGAGTTCGCGACCAGCAGTTTCTCGACGAAATCTTCGTCTTTCATGGACGTAGCGGCCTTGCCACGACCACCACGGCGCTGGGCCTGATAGTCTTCGACGGCCTGAGTCTTGGCATAACCACCGTGGGAGATGGTGACCACCAGATCTTCCTCGTCGATCAGATCGGCGATGGTCAGGTCACGCTTGGAGCTGGTGATTTCGGTCAGACGGGTATCGCCAAACTCGGTCACCACCGCTTCCAGTTCTTCACGGATAACCTGCATCAGGCGGTCCGGATCGCCCAGAATTTCCAGCAGGTCCGCAATTTTCTCGAGAATGTCCTTGTACTCATTCTGGAGCTTTTCGGTCTCAAGACCGGTCAGGCGGTGCAGTCGCAGGTCAAGGATCGCCTGAGCCTGTTCTGGCGACAGGTGATAAAGACCATTACGCAGGCCAAAGATCTCCGGCAGATCATCGGGGCGACATGCGTCTTCGCCCGCCCGCTCAAGCATCGCCAGAACGTCACCCGGTGCCCAGCCCTGAGCCATCAGCTTCTCTTTCGCCTCGGCCGCAGCCGGAGACGCCTTGATCAGCGCGATGATTTCATCGATGTTCGCCAGAGCAACCGTGAGGCCTTCCAGGATATGGCCACGTTCGCGGGCTTTACGCAGTTCGTAAATGGTACGGCGGGTAACCACTTCGCGGCGATGCCGGACAAATGCGTCCAGCATTTCCTTGAGATTGAGGATTTTCGGCTCGCCGTTGATCAGGGCGACCATGTTGATGCCGAAAACCGTCTGCAACTGAGTGTGGGCAAAGAGGTTATTAATGACCACGTCCGGGTTTTCACCGCGACGCAGCTCAATCACTACCCGGATACCTTCCTTGTTGGACTCGTCCCGCAGCTCGGAGATGCCTTCCAGTCGCTTCTCTTTTACCAGCTCTGCAATTTTCTCGATCAGCCGCGCTTTGTTCAGCTGGTACGGCAGCTCGGTAATAATGATGGCGTCGCGGTTGGTTTTCTTGTCGTGCTCGATTTCATGGCGGGCACGGATGTAGATGCGCCCACGGCCGGTGCGGTAGGCCTCAACAATGCCGGCGCGACCATTAATGATGCCCTGGGTGGGAAAGTCCGGCCCCGGAATATGCTCCATCAGGTCGTCGATGGTCATATCCGGATTATCAATCAATGCCAGGCAGCCGTTCACAATTTCCGTCAGGTTATGGGGCGGAATATTGGTGGCCATACCCACGGCAATGCCTGAGGAACCGTTTACCAGCAGGTTGGGAATCCGAGTGGGCAGTACGTCCGGAATCTGTTCGGTGCCATCATAGTTGGCCACGAAATCCACGGTTTCCTTGTCCAGATCCGCCAGCAGGGAGTGGGCAATTTTCTCCATGCGGATCTCGGTGTAACGCATGGCAGCCGCGTTGTCGCCGTCGATGGAACCAAAGTTACCCTGACCATCCACCAGCGGGTAGCGCAGGGAAAACGGCTGGGCCATACGAACAATGGTGTCGTAAACGGCCGAGTCACCATGGGGGTGATACTTACCGATGACGTCACCCACCACACGGGCGGATTTCTTGTAGGCCTTGTTCCAGTCGTTGTTGAGTTCGGACATGGCAAACAGTACGCGGCGATGCACCGGCTTGAGGCCGTCACGCACGTCTGGAAGTGCCCGCCCCACGATGACGCTCATGGCGTAATCGAGATAGGACTGTTTGAGCTCGTCTTCAATATTTACCGGCAGGATCTCTTTGGCTAACTCACCCATCGAGAAAGGTTCCTTTGCATTTGCTGGAAGTCGTTTCAGGGCCGTTCAGAGCGCCCCATAGTTATTCTTTAACAAGCGGCCAATACTACCACATTCAACCCCTTAGCGGGGGATATGGCGGTGGCCGTCAGTCAAAAACCACAGTCTTGTTTTCGTAGGTAATCACACGGTCTTCAATGTGTGCCCGCAAGCCCCGTGACAGCACGTTTTTCTCCACATCCTTGCCCAGCCGAACCATGTCTTCAATGGAGTCGCTGTGGCTGATGCGGACCACGTCCTGCTCGATGATGGGGCCTTCGTCCAGATCCTGGGTCACGTAGTGGCAGGTGGCGCCAATCAGCTTCACACCCCGGCTGTAGGCCTGGTGGTATGGGCGGGCACCCGCAAACGACGGCAGGAAGCTGTGATGAATGTTGATCACCTTGCCCGGGTACTTCTCGCACAGACTACCGGGCAGGATCTGCATATACCGGGCCAAAACAACCACATCGGCTTCATAGCCTTCTATCAGGCCATCCACTTCACCGAAAGCCTCGTCGCGGTTGTTCTGGTTCACCGGAATATGGTGATAGGGTATCTCATGCCACTCCACCATGCGCCGGAGGTCTTCATGATTGGAAATAACCGCCACGATTTCGGCATTGATCTCGCGGCTGTGCCAGCGATGGAGCAGATCCGCCACGCAATGGGATTCCTTGCTGCACATCAGGATCACTTTCTTGGGCTGGGCCGAATCAGCAATGTGCCAGTTCATATTGAACTCGCGGGCAATCGGCTCAAAGGCCGTGCGGAACTGGTCCAGGCCGAAAGGGATCGAGTTGGCCTTGATCTCATGCCGCATGAAGAACCACCCGGTCTGGGTGTCGGAGTGGTGGCTCGCCTCTGTAATCCAGCCATTGTAGGTCGACAGAAAGTTACTGACCTTGGCAACAATCCCCACCCGATCCGGGCAGGAAATCACAAGACGATAGGTATGCTCCATGGAAGCCTTTCCTTAATCTGATCCGGGATCACGGGCGCGCAATTTCACACCCTTAAAAATGACCGGCTATGATAGCTTATCTGAGCACCAGAAACGAGGCACAGAAACATGGATAGACACCCCCTACAGGTACGTACCCGAAAAGCCGTCGCGAGCCGCTCACTGGCCGCGAGAATGATGATCGCCCTGGCGCTGCTGCTACCTCTAAAGCCGGTGACCGCAGAGGCCATTCTGGAAGGAGAGCGCCACCACCCGGTACAGGCCAGGAACGGCATGGTAGCCACCAGCCACACCCTGGCAACGGAAGTCGCATTGAACGTGCTGAAGAATGGCGGCAATGCGATGGATGCCGCCGTTACGGCGGGATTCGCCCTGGCGGTCACCCAGCCTCGCTCGGGCAACATCGGCGGCGGCGGGTTTATGCTCTACGCTCCGGGCAACGGCGAAGCGGTTGAGGCCATCGACTATCGGGAGAAAGCACCGGCCGCTGCCACCGAAACCATGTTCCAGGACGACAATGGCAACGTGGTCGAGAATCGCAGCCGTTTCACCCACAAGGCGTCCGGCGTGCCCGGCACCGTCGCCGGCCTGGCGATGGCCCTTGAACGCCACGGCACGATGTCGCTGGAACAGGCCCTGGCCCCGGCGATCAAACTGGCGCGGGAAGGCTTTATTGTACCCGCACGCTTCACCGAGGGCCTGGAACAGGCGCGGGAACGACTGCAGCGCTGGCCGGCAACTCTCGCAACCTTCTATAAAGAGGACGGTTCTCCGTGGCAACCAGGCGAGCGATTTCGGCAACCGGAGCTTGCCGACACCCTTCAGCGTATTGCCGATCAAGGCGTCGATGGCTTCTATCAGGGCAAGACCGCGCAACTCATCGTCCAGGAAATGGAACGTCACGACGGCCTGATCACCCTTCAGGACCTGAAGAACTACCGCCCCAGAATCCGCCAGCCGGTTCATGGCACCTACCGCGGACATGATATCTATTCCATGTCACCGCCCTCCTCTGGTGGCACTCACATTGTGCAGATTCTGAACATTCTTGAAGGCTACCCGCTGGCCGAGTTCGGTCATAACTCCGCCGCCGGTATTCACCACATGGCCGAAGCCATGAAGCTTGCCTACGCTGACCGCGCGGAATACCTTGGAGATACCGACTTCGTGGAGGTGCCACTAAAGGGCCTGACCAGCAAGGCCTATGCCGAAGCGTTGCGTAAAACCATTGATCCGGCCAAAGCCCGGCCGTCGACCGAGATCAGTGCCGGCAACCCCGGGGCCTATGAAAGCCCGGAAACCACCCACTTCTCCGTTGTCGACCGCTGGGGCAACGCGGTTTCCAACACTTACACCATTAATTTCAGCTACGGGTCCGGTATCACCGTTGACGGGGCGGGGTTCCTTTTGAACAACGAAATGGACGACTTCAGTGCCAAACCCGGCGAACCCAACGCCTATGGACTGATCGGTGGCGAAGCCAATAAGGTGGAACCCGGCAAGCGCATGCTGAGCTCCATGTCGCCGACCATTGTCAGGCGCGATGGTCGCAACTATCTGGTTACGGGAAGCCCCGGCGGGTCCCGAATTATCACGACAACCTTGCAGGTGCTGCTGAATGTGATTGATCATGGCATGAACATTCAGTCTGCGGTGAGTGCCCCGAGGATTCACCACCAATGGTTGCCAGACGAGATCCGCATTGAACAGGGCATCAGCCCGGATACCGTGAGGCTGCTGGAGGAAAAGGGGCACAAGGTGGTGACAAAAAGTGCCATGGGCGCCATCCAGAGCATACTGATCGATACTGAAGGAACCCTCTACGGCGGTGCAGACCCGCGCCGCAGCACATCTTCAGCCATGGGCTATTGAGGGGCACACAGCCCCGGGAGGCATTATGTTTTTATCCGTTCAACTGAGCTGCTACCCACTCACCGATGACTACAAGCCGCCCATTCGTGCCGTTATCGAGCGGCTTGAAAAAACAGGGCTGGAGATCTTTCCGGGCCGCATGAGCACCGAAATGTTCGGTGAGTACGACGAGGTAATGCGCGTTCTCTCAGACACCATGAAATGGTCGTTCGAGGAGTACGGTAAAGCGGTGTTTGTGGCCAAGATCATGGAAGGTGATCGCCGGCCACGCTAGGGCGCTTTTGAGCCAGGCCCAGACACTCGCTCTAGTCTGGTGTAACTTTCAAAACACGTCCGTCAGCATTATCCGTTAACAGATAAACCGAACCGTCAGGGCCCGTTACGACGGCCCTGATGCGTTCGCCCAGCTCACCGAACAGGGTTTCCACGTCCGTTGCCTTGCCGTCCGCCAACCGGACACGATGCACCTGCCGGGTCACCAGTCCGCCAACCAACAGATCACCCTGCCACTGAGGAAACAGATCGCCGGTGTAAACGGTCATGCCCGATGGGGCGATGGATGGCGTCCAGTGCAGCAGCGGCGCCTCGACACCCTCACGCTCCTCGAACGGGGTTACCCGCGCACCGGTATAGTCCAGCCCATGGGTGGTGACCGGCCAACCGTAGTTGGCGCCCGGGCGAATGACGTTGATCTCATCACCACCCCGGGGCCCGTGTTCATGAGCAATCAGCCGGCCCTGTTCGCTGTCGTAGGCCAGCCCCTGCACATTGCGGTGACCATAGCTGTAGATTTCACCCTGGTAGGTGTCGTGCCCTGCAAAAGGGTTGTCGTCCGGCACGCTGCCATCCGGGTTAAGGCGCACAATACTGCCAATGTGGTTTTGACGGCGCTGGGCCTGCTCGCGGTAGTCGAAACCGTCTCCGAGGGTTAACACCAGCGTATCATCCGGCAGCCATACCATCCGCCCTCCATAATGAGCGCTGCCCTTCTTGGCCGGTTGTACCCGGAATAGTTCGCTCACATTCTCCAGGCCCTGCTCTCCCAGTTGCCCCCTGGCCAAGCAGGTGTGATTGGCATCCATGGTGCCACAGGCATAACTCAGGTAAATCTGTCGGCTGTCCTCGAAGTCCCTGGCGGGAAGCACATCAAACAGCCCTGCCTGGCCGGATGCGAAAACCTCCGGCACACCATCCAGCGGTTCCGGCATCAGGTCGCCGTTAGCCGTCAGCATTCGCAAACGTCCCGGCCTTTCAGTAACCAGCATTCGTCCATCGGGCAGGAACGCCATTGACCAGGGATGTTCCAGGCCGCTGGCCACAGTTTCAATCGTATAGTCTGTCGCCTCATCCGCTACGGCATCAGATTCAGGCAGAACCGCCCCGGCAACCATCAGAAGCATCGCAACAGGCACTGCCGAGGCATTGCCATTTTTACGGGGCAACCGGGAAACCAGAACGGCAAACAACAAACCAGAGAGAGCAGCCGTTACCAGCATAGCCAACAGTCCACCCATATCTCGCGTGGCAGCGATCAACGTAGGCATGGGCGCCAATGCATCCACAATCCGCAAGGTCGCCCACAATCCCACAGCCGCGGCAAGCGGGCACAGCCACAAACGGCCTGATTGACCAGCCAGCCGGGCCACAAGAGACGCAGCACCCTGAGAGAACAGGAAACTGAGCCCGAAGAGGATGGCGTACAAAGGGGCAAAGTTCAGAAGATCCTGAACTGTGGTTTGCAAACGGGTCGCCATACTGATTTCAACCCCCAGGCCTTCCAGCGCCTGGAGATTGAACTGGGTTTGCACAAGGCTGCCCAGCACGGAGCCCACGATCAACGCGACGATGAACGCCAGCACCACTCTCCTCCAGCCAACCAATACTGCCATTACTTCTCTCCGGAAGGCTCCAGCTTGTCCTGAGTGCGCAGTTCGAAGTCACTGGCGTCGTGGCGTTCATGCAACTGCCTGCTCTCCTCGCCCCAGGTGCGGTTTACCATCAATCCACGCTTGACCGCCGGGCGTTCTGCGATCTCATCGGCCCAACGCACCACGTTCTTGTAGGTATGCGCTTCCAGGAATTCCGCCGCTTCGTACACCTTGTTTTTCACCAGTGCGCCGTACCAGGGCCAGATCGCCATATCTGCGATGGTGTATTCGTCACCCGCAATGTAGCGATTATCGGCCAGTTGCCGATCCAGCACATCCAGCTGGCGCTTCACTTCCATGGTGTAGCGGTTGATCGGGTACTCGTATTTTTCCGGTGCGTAGGCGTAGAAATGGCCAAACCCACCGCCCAGGAACGGCGCGCTGCCCATTTGCCAGAACAACCAGTTCATGGTTTCCGTGCGCGCCACAATGTCCGTCGGCAGGAATTCGCCAAACTTCTCAGCGAGGTAAAGCAGGATGGAGCCGGATTCAAACACGCGGACGGCCGGCGTGTGGGTGTGGTCCATCATCGCCGGTATCTTGGAATTCGGGTTCGCGTTCACGAAACCACTGCCAAACTGTTCCCCCTCGGTGATGCGGATCAGCCAGGCATCGTATTCCGCTTCCTTGATGCCCTTGGCCAACAGTTCCTCGAACATGATCGTGGCTTTCACGCCATTCGGGGTCGCCAGTGAGTAGACCTGGAACGGGTGCTCCCCTACCGGCAATTCTTTCTCGTGAGTGGGTCCGGCAATCGGGCGATTGATCTGCGAGAAGGCTCCGCCGCTCTCGGCATCCCATTTCCAGACTCTCGGTGGCGTGTAGGTGTCATCGGTCATTCATTCTTCCTCAGTTTAGTGGATCTATTGGTAACAAGGCCTCACGCGGCCAGTTCCTGGCGCATCATGTTCAGCAGTCCGCCTTCGATAACCATACGGACCTGGCGCTCGCTAAGTTCATGCGTCAGTTCATAACGTTCGCCGTTCCGGGTATTTTTCGCAACAACCCTGTCCCCGGCTTTTAATGTTTCAACCAGCCCCTCAATCGATAACTCATCGCCCTGCTCGATGCTATCGAAGTTCTCCGGAGTGACAAAGCTCAAAGGCAACACACCAAAACTGGACAGATTCTGCCAGTGTATGCGCGAATAACTCTTGGCAATCACTGCCCGCACGCCCAGATAACGGGGCGCCAGCGCCGCATGTTCACGGCTTGACCCCTGGCCGTAATTGTCACCGCCAACGATCAGAGACCCGGTGTCCTGATACTCTTTTGCCCGTTCCGGATAGGTTGGGTCCAGCCGGGTATAAGTAAACTCGCTGATGGCCGGAATGTTACTGCGAAACGGCAGTATCCGGGAGCCGGCAGGCAGGATGTCGTCGGTGGAAACATCGTCACCAACCTTGAGCAGAACCGGCGCCTTCAACGAGTCAGGCAGCGCCTCAAACGTCGGCAGGGTGCTGATGTTCGGCCCCTTCTCAACCACCGTTAATTCCGGGTGCTTCGCCGGCGGGCGGATATTGCGATCCTCCACATAAAAGGTGCTGTGCTCGTCGAACACAGGATAGCTCATATCGAGATCACGAGGGTCTGTAATCACGCCGGTCAACGCAGACGCCGTGGCTGTTTCGGGGCTGCAGAGACAGACTTTGTCTTCATCAGTACCCGACCGACCCGCAAAGTTCCGTGGAACGGTGCGCAGGCTGATCTGATCCGTTGCCGGTGCCTGCCCCATGCCAATGCAGCCATTGCAGCCGGTCTGATGCAGGCGCGCCCCAGCGCTGAGCAGATCGGTAAGATGGCCCAGTTCTACCAGGTTTTCCAGAACCTGACGCGAGGTGGGGTTTATATCGAAAGATACTCCTTCGCGAACCTGACGGCCCTTCACCATCATCGCAGGAACTGCGAAATCCCTCAGGCCAGGATTCGCGGAGGACCCAATGTAGGCCTGGTAGATGGGCTCGCCAGCCACTTCCCGCACCGGGAACACCTTCCCTGGACTGCTGGGAAGTGCAATCAACGGCTCCAGCTTGCCCAGATCGATCTCGTCATGCAGATCGTAGGTGGCGCCGCGGTCGGCTTCCAGCCTCTGGAAGTCACCTTCCCGCTGTTGCTGCTTGAGAAAATCCCGCACCGCATCGTCCGCCGGGAACACCGTAGCGGTGTGTCCCATCTCCTGCCCCATGTTCGCGATCACATGGCGGTCCATCGCGGACAGCCCTTTCAGGCCCGGCCCATAGTACTCGATGATGTTCCCGGCACCGCCCTTCACTCCGTGGCGGCGAAGCATTTCCAGGATGACATCCTTGGCACTCACCCAATCCGGCAGTTTCCCGGTCAGCTTCACGCCCATGACCTTAGGCATGTTGAGATAGAACGGTTCTCCACACATGGCTATGGCCACAGCCAGACCGCCAGCCCCCATTGCCAGCATTCCCAGGGAACCGGCAGCGCAGGTATGGCTGTCGGAGCCAAGAAGGGTCTTGCCCGGTTTTCCAAAGCGTTCCATGTGCACCGGATGGCTGACGCCGGACCCGGCCGGGCTGAACCACAGGCCGAACCGCTCACAGGCACTACGCAGGAACAGGTGATCATCGGGGTTGCGGTTGTCAGTCTGCAGCAGGTTGTGGTCAACGTACTGCGCTGACAACTCGGTTTTGACCTGGCCGAGCCCCATGGCCTCCAGCTCGAGCATAACCAGTGTACCGGTTGCATCCTGGGTCAGCGTTTGATCGATCTTCAGCCCGATTTCCTCGCCTGTCTTCATCGTTCCCGACACCAGGTGTGACTCGATCAGCTTCGTGGCAACATTGCGCGGTTGATTCTTCGTCTGTTTCGTCATCGGATGACCTCCATGCGAGCCAGATTTCAGACCTTCATACCGTTAACTATAGATCCCGCTGGCCAACCCTGTCGTCAGGACTGGGGGAAACACAGCTCCTTGCTTCGGGACGTCAGGCTGCTCCACTTCGGTTTGCTGGTGTTGCGTACTTTTTTCAGATAGGTGTTCACGTCGCTGAAGTGCTTTTCGGTGGCACCCATCCCGATTGCCTCGTCCCGGTGAACACCGGACATAAACATCAGCGCCTTATATTCATCGCCGCCATCATCAATCGTGCCGCTGAGCATCTTCAGATGTGAGGCGCAAAAAATGTGCAGGTTGCGTTTATCGTAATCGACCTCCTGGGCCCAGCCATTTAGGCTGAATACAGTCAGAACGACGAAAACGCATAGGGTTGGTTTCATGAGGCTTTTCTCCCGGGACCAACAATGGATGTAAGTGCGCTGCCACTGTAGCAGACAGATCAGGGCCCGTATGGGGAGATTAACTCCCTGGCACTTCGGAACGTTAACTACGCCTACAGCGGTTTGCGCTAATATAGTGATTACCTGTCGCGTTTACTGGACCAGGCCAAGCCTGAATTGGAATCAGGGCAATAATAACAAGGGGGACTGCCATGAAACGAATTGCTCTCGCATCTGCCATCGGCATCGTTGCCGTCACGGTCAGTATTTCTTTTTGGCTGAGCCAGACGGATTCCTCTGCCGACATCGCAAACTCCATCAACACCTCCCCAGCTACCCAGGCACTGCCTCAGGAACCGCAGCCGACCAGCCGAAGCCAGAACAGAGGGCTTACAGCCGAACAACAGGCTTTGCTGGACAACCCGCAAACGCTGGAGCTGGCCAACCGGCTCGACTTTGAGGAAGAACTGCACACCTTCTTTGCGAACGCCAAGAGCCTGTCTTCGGAAGAGCGCGCTGCGGAGGCAGCAATACTGGAACAGCGCCTGGCTGAGTACGAACGCCTGGGACAGGTCAGCGCAGCAGAGAGCCTGATGGTTCGCATTGCCATGACAAAACTCACCATCGAAGACGAAGCCGCGCAGAAACGGGCGTTGCAAGGCCTGATTGACCGGCAGAATGCCGCTGCGCAGGCACGCAAAGAAGAATGGCTGGCCAAACCCAGGCCGGAGTTTGAAGCCTATAAGCAGCAGGAGAAACAAATCGTGCAAGAGGTGATGGCAATGGACAAAGTGCCTGCAGGAATGACCCGCAACGAGTACTTACGCCAGCGATTGCTGGAAGCCCGTGTGGCCGCCAACAATAATGGCGATGCGCCTCAATAACGCATCGCCATCCCTATCGGCGGGTTCCCCGATTCCGGAGAACCTGATACCCAATGTTCTACAGAAGCTGATCAAGTGCCCAGTAGAGCGGATTGAACGGCTTGTTGTAGTCAGCCTGCTGATCGGTTTCAGAGGCCTGCATCACCGCACCGCTTCCGTTCAACACATTGGCCACAAAGTCATCCAGCTCCAGCCCGGCTTCCTGAATGTCTGAGTTGGCAAACTCAATAATTGTGGTGCAGTGGCTCTCGTTCACATCGCGGAACCATGGCAGGTAATACCCAAAATTATTCAGGTTGGACAGGGTACCCTTCAGGCGCTCTGTATCCGTATACCAGCGTTCGTGGATCAACGCCTCTTTGGTAGCCTGATCCGGCGCATTCTCGATTTCCGGATAGAAACGCTCGTAAGAATAGGAGGAGTAATTCAGATCCTGCCAGAAATGCGTATGCCCCATCCGATCATTCGGTAGCTCCGCAGAAAGGGCCGTATACAGTGAGCCGAGATCGTTCAGGTTCATCAGTGGAAGCCCGTCACTGAGGTATTCCAGCGGACCATTGGGCTGATCCAACCCCCAGGCATCACGGATAAACGACTGCAACAACACCGAAGGATAAGCTTCTGGATCCGCTCCGGAAGGCGCACTGAAGGCAGGTCCAGAGTCGTTGATCATGTACCCCCGGTTGGGCTCCATATCTCGGCGAGTCGGGTGATAATTGGTCAAACTGCCCAGGCCGCCGGCACTGCATCCGGTCGTCAGCAATTGCTTCGGCCGCTGCAGATTATCCTTCACCCACGAAATCGCGGCGCGGGTGTTGCGAAGGCCATTGTGATGCCAGATCAAAGGCTCCGCTTCCCCTTCCGGATCTTCGTACACGGCCACCTTGTCACCGGAGTAGACGTCTCCCGTGCAGTACGGGATATAAACCATGTTCCAGTTCTGGGTCTTGACCGATGTCAGTGGGTTCAGGCGCACCACAAACGGACTGACCAGGCTGGCACTGGGGTTTGTCAGGTTCATGTAGTCATCGGGAATACCATCCGGGTTGCGGGCTCCCCGAATGCCCGTCTGGCCAGAGCAGCTCTCGTAATCCCAGCAAGCGCCGCCCCCTTCCAGGTAGATAATCGTATTACTGGTGTTCGGCACGCGGTTCACAAAGAACTTGTACTCAGAGCCGTTACCACAGACAGCGCCGGTTTCGGGTGCCAGGGGAATGGTTTGCCAGGCGTAATAGTTGCCTGGCGAAAAACCATCGTTGAACCCCGGCGGGTTGGCAAGTAAGGGGTAGTCACCCTGCCGCTGAGCTGCAGTAACCGGGTTATCCGCTGCCGGTGGATTAACCAGATTCCCGAGTGTTCGCCAGAAACCATAGTCACCCAGCTCAGCCATCGCCGGGCCTGTTACGCCCAGTAGAAAAAGAACAACTAGCAGTTGGTTCTTGATGCTCGTTTTCACAGGCATCCCTCCTTGATTGTTGTTATTGGGGCGTAGTCAATCATTGAGCTCACCCCTGAATCGAAACTAGACGTGACACTCTGTCATTTCAATGAATACCCCTAGAACAATTGGTCCTAAAAAATGATAGGTAATAGCGTTATTGAAAAATGTAAAGGAAATGACTGAATTGGAGAGAACTACCTCCTCTACTGCCTACTTAATATTGGCCCCATGGGACTAAAAGCATTTTCATCACGACATAAAACATAACAATTTGGCACTATTTAGAAACTAACTTTCTGAAATAAAATGGATATTTAGATCAGCAACCAACAGGCAGCGTTCAACATCAGGCGGCTGTAATTCACTTTTAACAGCGATTACATAAGGGAATATTTGATGCTGGAAAGCAGTTACAACGAGGTTTTGGTCGCCTGTTCTATTATCATTGCCGTTCTTGCATCCTATACGGCCCTGAATATGGCCAGCCGTGTCTCCAGCGCATCGGGCCGCTCTGCGGTTCTATGGCTGATTGGCGGTTCCATCGCCATGGGCTTTGGCATCTGGTCCATGCACTTTATCGGCATGCTCGCCTTTAGCCTTCCCATCGAACTAGGCTACGACGTCCCCCTCACCCTGCTGTCATTAGTCATCGCCATAGCGTGTTCTGCATTCGCCCTTTATCTGGTGTGTCAGGACACGCTGCCCTGGGGCCGGCTGCTATCGGGTGGTTTACTGATGGGCCTGGGTGTAGCCAGCATGCACTACATCGGTATGGAAGCATTGCTCATGCATCCGTACATTTTCTATGTACCCTGGCTGGTTGGGCTATCCATTGTTATCGCCATTGTCGCGTCCACAGCCGCCCTTTGGCTGGCGTTTCGACTGCGAGAGGAGAGCAAGCGCGCCACCTTCGGCCGCATTGGCGCGTCCCTGGTTATGGGGTGCGCCATTATCGGCATGCACTATACCGGAATGGCGGCCTCCAAATTCCCGATCGACAGCTTTTGCGGCGCGGCCAACAGCGGGATCGATACAAAGTGGCTGGCTGTGCTGGTCATCATTGTCAGCCTTGCGGTGTTCGCCATTGCTCTAATTGTGTCAATGCTTGATGTACGCACCAGCCAACTGTCCAACTCACTCGATGACGCCAATAACGAACTCATCAAGCTCGCCCTGCAGGACAACCTGACCCGCATACCAAATCGTGTTCTATTGGGAGATCGGCTGGAGCAAGCGATACACCGAGCCGAGAGAAACAACGGTGAGTTTGCCGTACTGTTTTTGGACCTGGACGGCTTTAAGGCGATCAACGACATGCACGGGCACCATGTCGGAGATCAGTTGCTCAAAGAGGTGGCGCATCGCCTGCTTTCAAACAAACGTGAGGGAGACACAGCCGCGAGGCTTGGAGGGGATGAATTTGTACTCTTGTTGGAACCCTGCTCGCCGGAAACTTCCGCCGTATTTGCGCAACGGTTAATTGATGCCATTGAGCAGCCCTACGAGACTTCAAATATCCCCCTTCACATTTCCACCAGTGTCGGCATCGCGATTTACCCCCAGGACGGTAAAACCGAACATGAGCTGATGGTGAATGCTGACGCCGCCATGTATCACGCCAAGAAACAGGGCCGCAACGGCTACTGCTTTTTCGAACACGGCATGAACGCCAATGTGCACCTGCAGATGCAAATGCAGCAAAATCTGCGGCAGGCCGTCAGCCGCAACGAGCTGGTACTGCATTATCAGCCCAAGTTTGTTGCACCAGACGGCCCCATGACTGGCCTCGAAGCCCTACTGCGATGGCAAAGCCCCGATCACGGATTCCTGTCACCCGATCGTTTTCTCCCGCTGGCAGAGAGCTCCGGGCTGATCGTGCCCATTGGCAACTGGGTCATCGAGGAAGCCTGCCGGCAAATGAAGGTCTGGTACGATCAGGGGCATCAGGAGTGGAGTGTAGCGGTAAACCTTTCAGCGGTTCAGCTGGAGCATCATAGCCTGGTTGACGTGGTTCGCGAGGCATTGAGAAAGCACTCCCTGGATCCCTCACACCTGGTGCTTGAAATCACCGAAACAACGGCCATGTGCAACGCAGAGACAAGCCTCACCGTATTGAACAAACTGTCGGATCTTGGCGTGTCCATTTCCATCGATGACTTTGGCACCGGCTATTCAAGCCTGCTCTATCTCAAACGTTTGCCAGCCAACGAACTGAAAATAGACCGCGGCTTTATTACCGAACTGGCCCAGGATAACGATGATGAAGCAATCATCCAGGCGATCATCGCTCTGGGCAAAACGCTGGATATGAGGATTGTCGCAGAAGGTGTTGAAACAGCCGAACAACAGGCACTGCTGACCCAGCTTGGCTGCAATACCCTGCAAGGGTATCTGTTGGCGAGGCCTGCCCCGCCCGAAGCGTTGCTCGAGAAGATTGCTCACATGACCCAACGTACGGAATCGGCTCTGGTTACTTAGGTGAGCGAAGCTGCGTGACGACTGTTGGCATCGCTGACAGAAGAATGCTGCTGCCAACTATGTTGAACTATGAAAACGACGGTGCAGATCACGCACCTGTTCGGCAAGACCGGGAACCGGACCTTCAACAGCCACGTTTGGAACGACTTCTCGGATCGGTAACGCTCGTACGGGAGGTGCTGGAACTCCAAGATCGGTAAGCCATGCCGCCAATTGCTCGGAGGAGCTCACGTACACGATACGTCCCAGCCCCACCCAGCCATGGGCGGCGGCACACATCGGACAATGCTCACCAGACGTATAGACCGTTGCTTCTGCTCTGGCCTCCGAGGTCATATTCGCCGCAGCCCACCGCGCAATCTCAAACTCCGGATGGCGGGTTCGATCACCTGAGGCAACGTGGTTGTGATCTTCAAAAAGTACCTGCCCCTCCGCTGCTACAAGCACAGAGCCGAATGGCTCGTCACCCAGCTCTAGAGCCTCAGTTGCAAGTTCTATACACCGACGCAGGTGCTGTATCTCTCCATCGTTCACCATGACGTGCTCCTCGAATCCTGTGGCCAATATCGACGCAGAAATGCGGGTGCCGTCCATCGGCCGCGTACTGATGCGGTTGATTATATTTTGCTGGCTTCGGCTTCAGGCTCTCGCCCACCGCGCAACACCAAATATAGCAGCGGGCCGGCAGACACAAATACTGCTGTAAGAACAAAAAACGGGATGAGATAGCCCAACCCTTTTCCGCGACTTTTGCCATCCCGGTACATCCAGACACAGGCCAAAGCAGCGAGAATGTAGAGATCAATAACAACCTGGGCTGTGTCCGGGCTGGACATGAGCTGAACGCCAAAAGCTAAAAGCGACTGCTCTGCTCCGGCCATTACCCAAAAGGTAAAACCCATGAACAGACAGAGAATGATTAGGGGTAAAGTCGATACTCTCATGATCTTCCTTGATTGAGGTTGAAGAAATATAACGCCTTGGCTTTGCGGCGTACCGGAGCACCAGCATAGGTGCGTTCGACAACAGCCCCTGGCTAAGCTACTTCGAAGTCCAAGCGATGAATACCATCCAGATTGACTGTGCCGCGAGCCACCCATAGGTCATACATATCTTGCATCGCCAACCAGCTCTCAGGAGTACGCCCGAGAACCTTGGACAGCCGCAACGACATTTCTGGGCTAATACCACTATCCCCTTTGAGCAGCCGAGACAAAGTAGAAGGTGAAACGCCCAGACTGGAAGCAAGCTGACGAGAACTGATACCGAAAGGCTCCAGGTACACCTCGCGAATGAATTCACCAGGATGAGGCGGATTATGCATAGTCATTAGTGATAATCCTCGTAATCAAGAATGTAGGCGTTGCCGTCCTGGAACTCGAACGTCATGCGCCAATTTCCGTTAACCCTAATCGACCAGCGGCCTTTGTCTTTGCTCTTCAATGGATGAAGCCGAAAACCAGGGATATCCATGTCTTCCATTGAAGTCGCCGTATCCAGAGCAGCCAGCTGCATACGCAGCCTCTTGGCATGGTCGGGTTGTATGCCAGACGTGTGGCCGGTCGAGTAGAACCGCTTCAGTCCTTTGTGACGGAATGATTTAATCAAAATAGAATGCCAGCATGTTGCGCACCACGCAACAATGAAACTCAACGCTTGCAGCATGCGCGCCCACGGAATGGAGCCGAAGGCGCAATAGCTGTGCCTGCTTTTGTTAGGCATTACAGGCAGTCTCCTGTGAACAGGCAAGCTAACACTACGCCGACGAACGGCAGAATGAACACTCCCACAGTGCCAAGCACCACCGATGACACGAATGCCACATGATCACCGTGCTTTAACTTTGCGGCTAAGGCCACAGGTATGGATGCCAGGATTAGCGGTGTGGCCACGGCTAGCACCAGTGAAGCGGCCTTGCCGAACTCGCTCGCACCATCCCAAGTGTTGCCAATGCCGTAGTACGCATAAGTTAACGTTGAGCCAGCAAAAACACATAGCAAAAAGAATGCGATAGCCACTCGCATCCCTTTCTTACTGGCACCGTAGGCTGCGCCTAGCGAATAGACGAATGTGAATATGCAAGCACCTGTAAGAAAGTTCGAGTCCATTAGTTGGTATGCCTAACGCTTGCAGCACGCGCGTCCTTGGAATGGAGCCGAAGGCGCAATGTAATGGGCGTCGCCGTGCCTGCACTGGTTATGGGCTTTTGAGTGTCAGTAGCAATCAAATTCAGGAAACTAAAGATGGCTTGAGAATATATTCTTGATTCTTTCTTTGCTCAAAAAATTTGATTCTATTTTGTATGTTCTACTATCAGCGCCTTTTTCTGTCACAAATACCGTGGACTTATCTGATCCGATAAAATAGAAAAATTCCTTATCGCCACCTGACCATATTCCTGAATCTCTGTTTTTCATGAAGACATATCGAAAAGATTCAACAGCAGCTCCATCACACTCAGCCTCACTTTCACTTAAAACAGATCTAAAGAAAGCTTCCGGTCTACAGCCACCTGTATTTACCTCCTTATCTAGACTAAAGCCAACGATATCCTTCCCGGGCTCGTCGCTGTATTTTGCGATTAGAATTTCGCTATCTGTTCCAAGGTATCCCACTACCACGGGATTATTAGGGATATAAAAATCAAGCTCGCCATAAATTATACGCAAATCACTTTCACTTGCTGACAATGAGAAAGGAAAAAATGAAATAAGCGCTAAAATAAAAAACTTATTCATATTAAAGGCCCCACAATGCTGCGCGAATATGAGTTTTATAATTTGCAGCGACTTGGTCTCGACACATATTATAAAGCGAGGTATCTCCAGACATTATTCTCTGGCCAATTTTAGCTATTTCTTTGATGATGTAATTAATGCTTGGCGTGTAACTCGGTCTTGGTACTAAATCTATTGATGCAGTACATCCCTGCGCTTCGGTGAGGGCTTCATACATTACTTTTGAGGCGTTTTCGTTCACTGAGTGAGGCTGCGCCAAGCCTTGCCAGAAAAAATTGATTACAGCAGCTACATATTCCCTGTCATCTGATCTCATTCCCTTCTCCTTTTTGTCGATGACTCTTCGGCACCGTCCTGATGCCGAGAAAATTCTACCAATATCGCTTAGTTAACTCCAGAGATGAAACCCCTGATCTTCCTGATGACTGAGCCCATAACGCTTGCAGCATGCGCGCCCACGGAATGGAGCCGAAGGCGCAATATAGTGGGCGTCGCTGTGCCTGCTTTTGTATGGATAATTTCTGCCGTGTTTGGGTAAATTGAGGCCCACCCCCAGTGGCCGCTGGGGGCCTTCATGCAGCAGCTCGATGATGGCAGGCTCCTCATTCGAGAGACCGGTAACAAGTGCGTAGCGCTGCATGACTCTCAAGCGATAACTCGAACAGTCATCGGGGCCTCGAGCCCGTATAGCAAGGCAGAGTCAGCTTATTATGAACAGCAGCCAAATCCAAACCTCCGTTAATATCGGTGTCGACGTCGGTAAAGCCAACCTTGATATCGCTCTCCATCCTTCCGGACAGTTTTATTCAATTCCCAACAGCGAAGCTCACATTCGCCGGTTCATAAAAATCCTCAAGAATTATGACATTGAACGCATTGTAGTGGAGGCCACAGGGAGACATGAGCACGCCTTGGTTCAGGCCAGCAATCAGGCCGGCTTGCCCATCATTGTCGTCAACCCAATCAGTGTCAGGCGCTACGCCCAAGCCATCGGCGTGCTCGCCAAAACCGACCGGATTGATGCCCAGGTGATTGCCAAATATGCCGCCACACTCAAGCCGGAATTCAGACCCATCCCGGACAAAACATCAAAAAAGATCAGAGACTTATTAGCCAGGCGGGCTCAGCTTATGGAGATGTCCACCATGGAGAAAAACCGTCTCCAGATCATGCCAAAGCCTCTTCATCGATCCATTAAAAGCCTGCTCAGGATGCTTCAGAATCAGATTGAAGCCGTAACCCGACAGATCGAGCAGGAAGTGGCTAAAGTGGGCCATTGGCGTACCAAAATGGAGGTCATGACCAGCATACCCGGTGTTGGGAAGGTGCTCGCCTACACCCTCCTCAGTGAGCTCCCGGAACTAGGATCATTGAACCGAAAAGAGATCGCCGCACTGGTCGGTGTCGCACCCATAAACCGGGACAGCGGCAAGCTGAATGGCAAGCGGAGAATACGCGGTGGCCGCCACAGAGTTCGCACTGTCATGTTCATGGCCATGCTCTCATCCATCCAATGCAACCCCGTATTCAAGCGCTTTTATGAGCGCCTGAAAGCCCAGGGAAAGATCCCAAAAGTAGCCCTCATCGCCTGCATGAGAAAAATGATTGTGGTGCTCAATACCATGGTCAAAAACCAGGAATCCTGGCGGGGCGAAATGGCTTAATTTATGGAATTGACACCACAGTCACTTGTTAAATGCTGTCTCTAAATGGATGTTCATTTAGCACCTGCTTTTGTTCTGCTTCTTTGCGCTTTGCCCAACCTCGATTTACAGCATTCAGGAGTTCCAACTCCTTTTGAAACCACAGCCGTCTAGAATCTTGTGCTTCAACTCTGTTCTTCAACTCACACGATCTGGCAAGGTCGCCAACATCGCCTTCGACTAACCAATAGAGTATGTCATCTACATCCTTGGTTTTCCGACGTTCAAATTCAGAGCCCCGCTCGGTAACTACAAAATGGTATTCATCACCAGCTATTTCGATATGCGGTGCGCCAGAATGTGTAGGCGAACTAGCGACAGAGAACAGATAGGCGGGTTTGCTCTCGCCGCACAGAGCTTCTCCGATAAGAGCCACCTCTTTCTGTATGTACTCGATACTCTTCATAGGCATTTAACGCTCCGCTAATGTGCGCCGCCTGCGGCGTCACCATTGAGCGGCTTGTTAGCAGATTCTGCCTGAAGACGCTCCACCAGCCACACCTTGATGATCGATTGACGGGTAACTCCGTAGCGCGCAGCCTCACGGTCCAACGACTCCACAACCCAAGCCGGGAAGTCGACGTTGATTCGCTTTTGTTCCTGATTAACGCGACGAGCAGACGACAGGTCCAGGTCATCAACAATATCTTCTTGACCTTCCTCAAACTTTTTATCGAAGTCTTTAGCTTTCATAGAGCTCAACCTCCTTCTTGCGGGAACGTCTGACTGAAATCAGACGAATACGAGCATCCCTGTACGTGACGACAGCCGACCAGTGCTTTTCACCAATCTTGCCTATCAGCAAAAACCTCTGCTCATCCTCTGATTTTGCGCCGATCTCCAGCAGGTACGGATCTTTCCACAGCCCTTGGGCAGCAACGAAATCGATACCGTGTTTGTCCAGATTGGCCTGGCTTTTGGCTTCGTCGAATTCAAATTCATCCATGAGTACAAATTATTCCTTTTTTACTCATTCTGCAAGATTTGGAAGGAGTAGTGAAACTGCTAACGAATGATATGGACTCCCCCTGCTCCCTCGGCATCAATGTGCCACATTGAAGGTGTCGACATCTTCAATCCGAAGCAGGAGGAGTCATCATGAATGTTACAACCATTGGCATTGATCTGGCGAAAACTGTGTTCAGTATTCATGGCATCGACCAACACGGCAAGGTCGTGGTTCGCAAACGATTGAATCGGCCCAAGCTTTTGCCCTATATCGCACAACTGCCGCCGGAATGGAAGCCTGCTCTGGTGCCCACTACTGGGCTCGTGAAATGACCAAACTCGGCCACGATGTCCGAATCATTGCTCCCCGCTTCGTCGCTCCCTATCGCAAGAGCAGCAAGAACGACGACAACGATGCCGAAGCCATCTGCGAAGCGGTTGGCCGCCCCAATATGCGCTTCGTGCCCATCAAAACCGAAGACCAGCAAGCCGTGCTGTGCCTGCATCGCATTCGTCGTGGGCTGACCAAGGAACGCACCGCGCAGATCAACCAGGTTCGCGGACTCCTAGCTGAGTTCGGACTGATCATCCCTCAAGGGCGTTATGCCGCAAGACGACGGGTTCCAGAAATCCTGGAGGATGCCGAAAACGGCTTGCCGATGCTCACGCGCCGCTTACTGAACGACATCAATCAGCGCATTCTCCAGCTTGATGAAGAAATCCTGGCTTATGACCGGGAGATCGAAGCCATGGCCCGACGCGATGAGCAGGCGCGGCGTCTGATGGCCATACCGGGTATCGGACCACAAACCGCCACCGCTCTGTTAGCCAGTGCGCCCGATCCCAGGCAGTTCAAAAGCGGGCGACACTTTGCTGCCTGGTTGGGCCTGGTGCCCCGACAATACTCGACCGGTGGCAAAGTTCGACTTGGGCGCATCACCAAACGTGGGGACAAATACTTGCGAATGCTGCTGATCCACGGCACCCGAGCGGTGATCGCGAAACTACCCGACAGGAACGATCGGCTCAGTGGCTGGGCCAGGGATCTGGTGGAACGACGCGGATACAAACGGGCAGCGGTCGCATTGGCCGCCAAAAATGCCCGGATTATCTGGGCGCTGTTAATGAACCAAACCGAGTTTAAAACACAGCCTGTAGAAGGCTGATAACGGGCAACAACGACAGGCAGAACACGCCTGCCAGCCGAGTCTTGCAACGGCAAGCGATGACGGAACGGTCAGACCGAGAGTGATTGAACCTGATGAATAATACGGCTGGAAAAGCCGACTAACGAATGAGGTTATCACTCACACGCATCATCATCCTGGCCCGGGCAACAGTGCCCACAAAGAGGCCGAATGTAGAACTGCAGTCTAAAACCGCTTCGGATTCAAATGGCGTTGCTTGACCGCAGGGGGAGTCCATGTAGCCCCTATTCAGCCAAAGATCCCCAGCCACTTTAGCCCCAAATATACCAAAGGCGGCACTACGCATGCTGTATATATTCCTAGCAAACCGACTATTGGGTATTTGTAAAACGCGCCTTCCTTCGGTCTGACGCGACCGAGAGTACACAGCCACACTAGAGCCCACCCAATGCCATAGATGAACGGCTGGATTACCTCACCGATAATGTCAACAACGGTGAGTTTTGACCGCTTTTTATCAGTTTAGATTGTCCGGTTTTCATCAGTTTTCAGTGACCGCTTTTTGAGTGTCTGGGTCGTCAGATTCCTCCTGTTGTTGAGTAGTACCGGGAA
>Ga0207906_1000204_pt1 | contig 34263 bp, 24 predicted proteins | sample LinPmetageLP37_FD_184050 | JGI IMG/M metagenome (GOLD analysis project Ga0207906, IMG submission 184050) | Marine viral communities from the Pacific Ocean - LP-37 (SPAdes) | ecosystem: Environmental > Aquatic > Marine > Oceanic | place: Pacific Ocean | collected 2010-06-16 | reverse complement strand
GGATGGAAAATGACTTATCTAAATTGTTTTATGATATTCATCCAAAACATAACTCTTTTGTAGTGCAGTGACTATAGCTTTGAGACTATAAAGCCGCTGAAAATAGAGCGGGAATAGTCGCATGATTAGAGAGGTTGCAAACGGCAAAGGTAGATGAAATGGCTCATCTGATTAACCAAACAAGTTTGAAAAGATAGTAGTCATAATATAGATGAGTTTAATTTAATTTAACGTTATTAACTGAATTAGGATTGAATATGACGCTAAAACGAACCGTCGGCATACTACTGTTCAATGAAGTAGAAGTCTTGGATTTTGCAGGACCTTTTGAGGTGTTTTCGCTGGCTGAAAATGCTACCCCTGCTAGTGATGATAAGTACTTTGAGGTTATCACTATTGCCGAGAACCAAGCAACGATATCCGCTAGGAATGGTCTACAAGTCATTCCTGACTATAGCTTTGCCAATCATCCAGACATTGATGTCTTAATCGTCCCCGGTGGTTACGGTGCCGAAAAAACAGAAATATATAATAAGGTAGTAATTGATTGGATTATCACTCAAGCAAGTTTGGCAGAGCTGACGCTTTCAGTGTGTACAGGAGCATTGCTATTGGCTAAGGCAGGTTTATTAACTGGTAAGTCAGCAACCACGCACTGGATAGATTTAGATAATTTAGCATCCTATCCTGATATCGATGTGATCTCGCATACGCGTTTTGTAGATGCTAGTGACGATACTGGTAATATCATCACATCAGCGGAGATAAGTGCAGGCATCCACGCAAGTCTATACTGTATAGAAAAATTAATAGATAGTGAAATCATGCGTGCAACAGCACATCGCATGGAGTTCGATATTGACTAAGTGAATTGTTAGATAGGTGAGTGAATGGCTGTTTACTGGTACAATAGCGGTCAATATTTTTGATAATTAAAATAAGTCATAAACCATCTTGGAGTTTATATGAGCGTAGAAAATCTATCTGTAGCAACAAGCACAGCATCAAAAAAAGGTGTGGTTATTATTGGTGCAGGACTGGCAGGCTGGCATGTCATTGATGCCATTCGTGCCAAAGACACAGATATCTCCATCACCCTAATCACAGCTGATAGTGGCGACCGTTATCATAAGCCGATGTTGACGATGGCAATCAGCCAAAACAAACGCGCATCAGATTTGGTAAGGGCATCTGGTAGCGAAGCGGCTAAGACAGCAGAAGTGACGTTGTTAGCCAATACGCAAGTGACAGATATCGATCCAGTGAGCCAAACCGTACAGGTACGATCTACTGCGCAATCAGATGACGCATTGACGACTATCGGCTATGAGAAAATGGTGCTAGCGATGGGTGCGCATCCTATCTTCCCTAAAAGTTTGCCGCAAGATTTGGTCTGGCATGTCAATCATATCGAGCGTTTTAGTCAGCTACAAGAAAAGCTAGCAACAGGTAGCCAGCACGTTGCGATCGTTGGTGCTGGTATGGTGGGTACAGAAATCGCAGAAGACCTACTTAAAGCTGGTCATAAAGTAACGCTTATTGATTTAAATGATGCACCGCTTTCACAGATGCTACCAGCGAAAGCGACCGCACGTATCGCCAAAGCAATCGAGTCGCAAGGTATTCAATTCTTAGGTGGTTATCAAGTATCAGCTGTTACTCGTGTTGGCAGTAATGACGACGATAGCGAAGATGCCGAGAAGCTACAAGTAGACTATGCCCCATTATCATCGGATGCAGACAATGCTGATATTCAGCCGCTCGAACCACTGATTGTAGATCATGTGATTGCCAGTACAGGTCTGACAGTCGATGAGCAATTACCTACGGCGGCTGGTGTAGAATTCGATCGCCGTACAGGTATCGTGGTGGATGCAGCGACGTTGCGTACCAATGCAGCGAATATCTATGCCATCGGCGACTGTATGTCTATCAACGGGGTTGCTTGTCGTTATGTTGCGCCATTGCGCGCGCAGGCTGCGACTATCGCTGATGATATCTTAGGTCACGAGCACAGCGGTTATGATCATAAGCCGCCAATGATTCGCCTTAAGAACAAAGCCATCTCTGTGATGGTGACGGGTGTACCGCAAGCAGTGGGCAATTGGCAAGTGAAGACTGAGAATGATGATGAGCTAATCATGGATTTGCTCGATGATAATGAAGCCGTTAGCGCAACAGTAACGATTAAAGCGCCTGCAGTTCCTAAAGCATAACGATTGCAATACCGTTTTTTGAAAAACTAATAAAGGACATCGTTTATAAGTGATGTCCTTTATTAGATGCTTTCCAGAAAATTCAGTTAAACGACAGTGTTGATGATCGAGCCAGCCCATTACTTATAATGTGGCTGGCTTTTTTGTGTCAAAAACTTGCCATGATTCTATGTTACCTTTTACTAAGTAGAAAGGCAGACTGCCTAATTAAATGATACATACTGTATTGATATTGTTGACAGGCTTTCATTGATGGCGTTATAGTAGCTGAATACTATGTAAGACCTGCCCAAGGAAGAAGGTTTGCACGCAGGCTATTAATAAGCGCTATTTATAAATAATATAAAAAGTAAAACGAAAGGACTCGTTATGACTCAAACTTCTGATTTCGATTCGACTCGCGTTGACTTCGACACTATTTTAAGCAACATTCCTAGTATCAATATGGGCGCACGCTCAGCCAATGCACCACTTACTCAAAGCTATGACAAAGGTCCTGATGTACCGCTGATTGAAGCGACAATCGGTGACTTTTTTGATGCTATTGTTTCCAAATATCCTGAGCGCGAAGCACTGGTCGTCCGCCATCAAAATATCCGTTGGACATATCGTGAGCTACAGCAGCAAGTAAATCAGCTAGCCAGTAGTATGATTGAGATGGGACTAGAGATTGGTGATCGTATCGGTATTTGGTCGCACAACAATGCCGAGTGGTTGCTCATGCAATTGGCCACGGCAAAAGTCGGCGTTATCCTCGTTAATATCAATCCTGCCTACCGTACTTTTGAGCTGCAATATGCCTTAAATAAACTGGGCTGCTCAGCGCTCGTACTGATGCGCCATTTCAAAACCAGTGACTACGCCAGTTTAATTCGCGAGCTGTGTCCTGAGATTTACCATAAAGATTACACTCAGCTTGATTTGGTCGAGATTCCAACGATTGAACGCATCATCTGGATTGATGAGCCAGAGTCGGACGAGATCTTTGGTTTTATGCAAAAATTCTCTGCGTGGATGAGCGAGGGCGATGCCAACGATCCGCGTGTTGCCGAGCGCCAAGCCCAGCTTAAAAACACTGATGCCATCAATGTCCAGTTCACCAGTGGTACGACTGGTACACCAAAAGGTGCCACCTTAAGCCATCGTAATATCTTAAATAATGGCTACTTTATCGGTGAGGCCATGAATCTCACTGAAGAGGATAGGCTGTGTATTCCAGTACCTCTGTATCATTGCTTTGGTATGGTGCTTGGTAATCTAGCGATTCTCACACATGGCGGCTGTATCGTATATCCAAACGACGGCTTTGAGCCATTGACCGTATTGCAGGCAGTCGAAGAAGAGAAATGTACAGGTCTGCACGGCGTGCCAACGATGTTTATCGCAGAGCTTGACCATCCTGAATTTGAAAACTTTGATTTGTCTACCTTACGTACTGGCATAATGGCTGGCTCTAGTTGTCCGATTGAGGTTATGCGCCGTGTCATCGATAAGATGCATATGAGCGAAGTCACCATTGCCTATGGCATGACAGAGACCAGTCCTGTATCTTGCCAGACCAATGAGCATACGCCACTTGATAAGCAAGTCTCGACGGTAGGACTGGTACAGCCTGCGCTTGAGGTGAAAGTCGTCGATACAGAAACAGGTGAAATTGTACCGCTAGGCGAGACAGGTGAGTTGCTCACACGAGGCTATTCAGTGATGAAAGGCTATTGGGGTAGCCGTTTTAAAACGCGTGAGGCTATCCAAGATGGTTGGATGCATACGGGTGACTTGGCCACAATGGATGAAGACGGCTATGTCAAAATCGTCGGCCGTAGTAAAGATATGGTGATTCGCGGCGGCGAAAATATCTATCCAGTAGAAATTGAAAATTATCTCTATCGCCATCCAAAGATTCGTGATGTGCAAATCGTGGGTATACCAGATGAGCGTTATGGTGAAGTACTTGCGGCATGGATTATTCCAAAAGAACCTGGCTGCTTGACTGAACAGGAAGTACGCGAGTTCTGTAGCGAGCATATCGCTCATTATAAAGTGCCAACTTACTATCGCTTTGTGACTGAATATCCAATGACCATCACTGGCAAGATTCAAAAATATAAAATCATTGAGCAAATGAAAGAAGAGTTGGGTTTGTAGTAAGCTTACTTATCTGCTCTAAAAAACAAAAGACTAACCATATTCATTTCACTATAAAAGTATTACAGCATTAACCTCGCTTGAAGTATCACACATACATCTGCACTCGGTTGCCTTGTACTACTTTTAAATTGAATCGACTATATGTGAGCAACGCTTAAAAATAGCAGTTAGTATCATTTATATAAAAAGCTACTCACATCTACGTATCTATCTATGTATAAGAAAAAAAGGGATATCATGAGCGCTATCATAACCAGTAAACTGAGTCCAAACTCAAGCGATTTTCAGCAAAACAGTGCCGCGATGCAAGAGATAGTCGATGACCTGTATGTACACTTGCGTAAAGTTGCCCAAGGTGGCTCAGAGCGCGCACGAGCCAAGCATCTAGCGCGTGGTAAGTTGTTACCACGTGAACGCGTCGAGCGTTTGTTGGATGTAGGTACACCTTTCCTAGAAGTGGCACCGATGGCTGCACATGATATGTATGGCGAAGAGATTCCGGCGGCTGGCGTGATTGCAGGTATTGGCCGTATCAATGGCATCGAGTGTATGATTGTCTGTAATGATGCCACGGTAAAAGGCGGCACGTACTACCCAATGACGGTCAAAAAGCATCTACGAGCACAAGAGATTGCGCAAGAAAACCATCTGCCATGTGTGTATCTGGTTGATTCAGGTGGTGCCAATTTACCGAACCAAGACGATGTGTTCCCGGATAAAGAACATTTCGGCCGTATCTTCTTTAACCAAGCCAATCTGAGTGCGGCAGGTATTCCACAGATTGCTGTGGTTATGGGCAGCTGTACGGCTGGCGGTGCTTATGTGCCTGCCATGAGCGATGAATCTATTATCGTCAAAGAACAAGGCACTATCTTTTTAGGTGGTCCACCACTGGTTAAAGCAGCGACGGGTGAAGAGGTCACGGCAGAAGATTTAGGTGGCGGCGATGTACATACCCGACTTTCGGGCGTGGTCGATCATCTAGCGCAGAATGATACGCACGCGTTATCGATTGCGCGTAATATCGTCAGTCACCTAAATCGCCCTGCGAAAAATATTCCTAATCAAATCACAGCGCGTCCGCCACGTTATGATGCTAAAGAATTGTACGGCGTGATTCCAACGGACAAGCGCAAGCCATTTGATATCAGAGAAATCATTGCACGTATCGTTGATGACAGTGCCTTTGATGAGTTTAAAGCACGCTTTGGTACGACGCTGGTCTGTGGATTTGCTCATATCGAAGGGATGCCTGTTGGTATTATTGCCAATAACGGTATCTTGTTCAGTGAGTCAGCGCAAAAAGGTACTCACTTCATCGAGCTGTGCTGTAAGCGCAAAATTCCATTAGTGTTCCTGCAGAACATTACTGGCTTTATGGTGGGTCGTAAATACGAGAACGAAGGGATCGCTCGTCATGGCGCCAAAATGGTAATGGCAGTGGCCAATGCAAAAGTGCCAAAGTTCACGGTTATCGTCGGTGGCTCGTTCGGAGCTGGTAACTACGGTATGTGCGGTCGTGCTTATAGCCCGCGTTTCTTATGGATGTGGCCAAATGCCCGTATCTCTGTCATGGGCGGCGAGCAAGCTGCATCAGTACTGGCAACGGTCAAGCGTGATAATTTTGATCGCAAAGGTGAAGCGTGGAGCGATGAGGACGAAGCGGCATTTAAAGCACCGATTCGTGAAATGTACGAAGAGCAAGGTCATCCGTATTATGCTACCGCACGCATGTGGGATGACGGCGTAATTGATCCTGCCGATACCCGTAATGTATTGGCTTTAGGACTAAGCGCTGCATATAATGCACCGATTGAAGAGACGACATTTGGGGTCTTTAGAATGTAAGACTTCTAAGGTCTTCTCATAGTAAGCGACTACGGCGTTAACCTTATTTAAAGTATGATTGGTACATCTACGCTTAGTCTTTGTACTTGGTTTCCTTGTATTAACATTATTATGGATTGACCAAGAGTTTGTTTGAGTATTTACATAAAAAATATAGAGAAAGTTATGCAAAAAGATAGTGATAAAAATTATAAAAGCCTACTGGTTAATGTTGAACAGCACGTGGCTACGGTGACATTAAACCGCCCTGAAATACGTAATGCCTTTAACGATGAAATGATAGCCGAGCTAACCGATGCATTCAATACGCTTGGTGCTGATGATGAAGTACGTGTCATTGTGCTAGCAGCAGCTGGCAAGGCGTTTTGTGCAGGCGCTGACCTCAATTGGATGCGTGCCATGGCGGATTATAGCTATGAAGAGAATCTAGCGGATGCTGATAAATTGGCGCAAATGCTTAAGACTATTTATGAATGTCCTAAGCCAACAGTCGCGGCTATTCAAGGCGATGTATACGCAGGTGGCATGGGTTTAGTTGCTGTTTGCGATGTGGCTATCGCCGTTAAGATTGCTAATTTCTGCCTCAGTGAAGTGCGTTTGGGGTTGGCACCTGCCACTATCAGTCCTTATGTTATCCGTGCGCTAGGCGCTAGAGCGTCGCAGCGTTACTTCTTAAGTGCTGAGGTATTTGATGCTAAAAAGGCACGTCAGCTTGGTTTTATCCATGAGCGTGTTAGCGAAGAAGGGCTGGCCGATGAAGTGGCTGCATTCTGTAATAAGGTCGTCAAAAACAGCCCTGACGCGGTAAAAACCTGTAAGCAACTATTACACAATATCGCTGGTGCACCTATTACAGATGAGCTTATTGCTGACACGGTTAAAGGTATCGCTGATATCCGCTCATCAAAGCAAGGTAAAGAGGGGGTGCAAGCGTTTTTGCAAAAGCGTAAACCTGATTGGCTAATGGCAGACTAACTAGTAGTAGAACAATGATAGGCAAATAGACAAGACGTCAAATAATAACGACAAGACACAGGGATAGTTATGTTTTCTAAAATTCTAATCGCCAACCGTGGTGAAATTGCTTGCCGAGTGGCCGCGACTGCTAAGCGTCTGGGCGTCAGTACCGTTGCTGTTTATTCTGATGCGGATCGTGAGGCCAAGCATGTGGCCGTCTGTGATGAAGCTATCTATTTGGGTGGTTCGGCACCAAAAGACAGTTATCTAAAAGGCGATGCTATTATTGCGATAGCGCTTGAAACGGGCGCTCAAGCGATTCATCCGGGGTATGGGTTTTTGAGTGAAAATGCAGACTTTGCGCAGGCTTGCCAAGATGCTGGCTTGGTATTTATTGGCCCATCGGCAGATGCTATCCGTGCTATGGGTGGCAAGTCTGAGTCCAAGCGCTTGATGGAGTCAGCTGGTGTGCCGCTGATACCGGGCTATCATGGTGACAATCAAGACGCACAGTTTTTGCAGCAGCAGGCCGATAGTATTGACTATCCTGTCTTGATTAAAGCGAGTGCAGGTGGTGGCGGTAAAGGTATGCGTATCGTTGAAAAAAGCAGCGATTTTATTGACCTGTTAGATTCATGTCGCCGTGAAGCGATTACCAGTTTTGGCAATGATCAAGTATTGGTTGAAAAATACGCGCTAAAACCACGTCATATTGAAATTCAAGTATTCGGTGATACGCATGGTAATTATGTGCACCTGTTTGAGCGTGATTGCTCCGTGCAGCGTCGCCATCAAAAAGTATTAGAAGAAGCGCCGGCACCGGGTGTCGATACGGCCATGCGTGAAGCGATGGGTACGGCTGCAATTGAGGCGGCGCGTGCGGTTAATTATGTCGGCGCTGGCACGGTTGAGTTTATTGTGGAGCAGCGCGAAGGCACGATGAATTTTTATTTCATGGAGATGAACACGCGCTTGCAAGTTGAACATCCGGTCAGCGAAGCCATTACTGGTGTGGATTTGGTCGAGTGGCAGCTGTTGGTTGCTGCGGGTCAGCCATTGCCAAAATCGCAAGACGATTTGACGATCAATGGTCATGCGATCGAAGCGCGTATCTGTGCTGAAAACCCTGACAATAATTTTTTACCAGCGACAGGAACGTTGTTTACCTATCAGAAGCCTGAGCACAGCACCTTTGTCATTGATAAAAACGGCGCTGATGTGCGTATCGATGATGGCGTACGCGAGGGTGATGTCATCAGTCCCTTCTACGATTCTATGATTGCCAAGCTTATCGTCCATGCGCCCACACGCGAGCAAGCGTTGGCGAGACTAGATCGTGCATTGGCGCAGACGCGTATTGTGGGTCTACCAAATAACGTGGCATTTTTGCGTTATATCTTAAATACCGACTCATTTAACAACGCCAATCTTGATACGGCATTGATAGAGCGTGAGCAGGACAAGCTGTTTGATCAGCATCCGCTTGGATTATCGACGCTTGTGGTGACGGCTATTACGCAGCAGCTTGCGAGCGAAACCGTATTACAAAAGATAGACAATGACCCCTTTAGCAAGCCTACTGGTTTCCGTGCTTATAGCGATTATACTCGTTCATTTAGCTTGGTGTATGATGAGCAGTCCTATTATGCCCGTATCAGTAACTGGCACAATTCGAGTGGCGCTGAACGCAAAAAGGGCGGTGACAATCTCAGTAGCTTTGCGCTTGTCATTGGTAAAGAAATCGCGAATACGCAGGATGATAGCAATATCAATGTCGCCGCTCAGACTGAAACGGTTTATGAAGGCCAAGTCAGCTATGATAGCAGTGATGCGCACAATCATACCTTATGGTTAGAGGGTGCACGTATCAGTGCGCAGAGCTGGGTTAATAATGAGACAGTTTATGCGTTCACAGATAGCGGACGCGATGAGATTACCCTGATTGATGTGATGGCACATGTGGGTGAGGATACCGCAGCGGTTGGTAGCTTAAAATCACCGATGCCAGGGCAAGTCGTTGCCTTTAAAGTTGCGGTAGGCGACACCGTCAAAAAAGGTGAGTCACTTGCGGTCATCGAGGCCATGAAAATCGAACATACCATTACCGCACCAACTGATGGTGTGGTAGCAGAGCTATTATTTGCAGCAGGTGATTTGGTCGCTGATGGTGATAAGCTACTGCGTATCGATAGTGAAAGCGAATAGAAAAGGACAATAAGCATGAGCCACTCGTATCCAAGCCATGTCACCATCGTCGATGTCAGTCCGCGTGATGGATTGCAAAACGAATCCATGACGGTACCGACCGAGGTTAAACAAGCCTTAATCAATGATTTAATTGCAGCAGGTGTCAAAAAATTGGAGGCGACCAGTTTTGTCTCGCCAAAGTGGGTGCCACAAATGGGTGATAACAGCGCACTACTTGATGCGCTTGCGCCAACGCGGCAGAAGGACGTTTGTTACTCAGTACTCGTGCCCAATATGCGCGGCTTTGACAATGCGATTGCCTACCGTCCTGATGAAATTGTTATTTTTTGCTCAGCCAGCGAAACCTTTAGTCAAAAAAACATCAATTGCAGTATCGATGAGAGTATTGAGCGTTTCGCGCCCGTTGCCGCTGCGGCAAAAGCGCAAGGTATTAAAGTACGTGGCGTCATCTCTTGTACGGTTGGTTGTCCCTATGAAGGCGAGATTGACCCAAGCCAAGTAGCCTATGTGACCAAGCGTCTGGTAGAGATTGGTTCAGAGCAAATTGGCATTGCCGATACGATCGGTGTGGGTACGCCGCTCAAAGTACAACGAGCATTGCAAGCTGCACTTGAGTATGCTGATATCTCTATGCTATCAGGTCATTTCCATGATACTTATGGCCAGGCACTAAGCAATACTCTGGCTGCCTTGCAGATGGGTGTGAGTGAGTTTGATACCTCTGTCGCTGGCTTGGGCGGTTGTCCTTATGCCAAAGGCGCAACGGGTAATGTCGCGACCGAAGATGTGGTGTATATGCTGCATGGCATGGGTATCAGCACGGGTATCGATTTGGATAAATTGGTCGTGGCAGGCGAGCGTATCAGTGCGTTCTTAAAGCGTCCGAATGGCTCAAATGTGGCGCGTGCCATCATTAATAAACGTAAGTCTTAAAAAATTATCGTAAAAATTAAATACTAAAAACAAGGAATGGTTATGAGTTTACCTGGATTAAATTTTCAACTTGGCGAAGATATTGACGCGCTACGTGATGTCGTACAGCAGTTTGCGGCAAACGAGATCGCTCCACGTGCTGCTGAGATTGATAGCAGCGATGAGTTCCCAATGGATTTATGGCAGAAGATGGGTGACCTCGGTCTACATGGTATTACCGTTCCAGAAGAGTACGGCGGATCCAACATGGGCTACGTCGCACATATGGTCGCGATGGAAGAGATCAGCCGCGCGTCAGCCTCGGTGGCGCTCAGCTATGGTGCGCACTCAAACCTATGTATCAACCAAATCAAACGTAACGGCTCTGAGGCACAAAAGCAGAAATATCTGCCAAAGCTAATCAGCGGCGAGTTCATCGGTGCATTGGCAATGAGTGAGACAGGCGCTGGCTCAGATGTCGTCAGCATGAAGCTCAAAGCCGAAGAAAAAGACGGCAATTACATCTTGAACGGTAGCAAAATGTGGATCACCAATGGCCCTGATGCGGATGTGATGGTGGTCTATGCCAAGACCAATCCTGAGATGGGCGCCAAAGGTATGACCGCCTTTATCGTAGAAAAAGGTATGGAAGGGTTTGGTACCGCGCAAAAGCTCGATAAGCTTGGCATGCGCGGCAGCCACACGGGTGAGATGATTTTTAACAATGTAAAAGTGCCAAGCGAGAATATCTTGGGCAATCTCAATGAAGGCGTAAAAGTGCTGATGAGTGGCCTAGATTATGAGCGTGCCGTCTTGGCGGCAGGGCCTATCGGTATCATGCAGGCGGTGATGGACAATGTCGTCCCTTATATCCATGAGCGCAAGCAGTTTGGTCAAGCAATTGGTGAGTTTCAGCTTATCCAAAGCAAAGTGGCTGATATGTATACTATTTTGCAGGCAGGACGCAGCTTCTTATATACCGTGGGTAAAAACCTCGATATGCTAGACGCGCACGGCGCAGGACACAGCCGAGAAGTGCGTAAAGACTGTGCAAGCGTGATTCTATGGTGCGCCGAAAAAGCCACATGGATGGCAGGTGAGGGCATTCAGATATTTGGCGGTAATGGGTATACCAACGAGTATCCACTCGGTCGCTACTGGCGCGATGCTAAGCTGTATGAGATTGGCGCAGGTACTAGCGAGATTCGTCGTATGCTGGTCGGTCGTGAGCTGTTTAACGAGACCAAATAAAAAAGGGTTAGGGCAGTAGCTAGCAAAGCTTTGACCTTATAAAAGAGAAAAGTATCTAATAAAAAAGCAGCACGCTTTAAACGTGCTGCTTTTTTTGTCAGTGTGACAGTATGATGTTGAGTTATCTATGACGGATTATGGCTTATTACGATAATCAAAATACCGTGCCAGACCATTTAATAATAAATCATCGCGCAAGCGTACGGGGCGATTGACATGCTGAGAGATAGTGGCCGCATCGCCGCCTGTCATGATCACTTCAAAGTTTGGGTGACGACGACTAATCTCATTAACCGCACCAACGATAGAGAGCAAGATACCGCGGTGCACCGCATCTTGGGTGGTCATGCCTTGGCTGACACTATCAAACGTGCCGTTAGAGATGGTGATTTGCTTGGTTCCAGAAAACAGAGACTCGCGTTGTAGGTAAATACTGGGGAAGATATAACCACCCAAATGCTCAGCGTGATCAATCAAGTCAATAGTCACCGCCGTACCGCAGCCGATCACGCATTGGCGTTTTTTCTTATCGACGGCGCCGAGCATCTGTAGCCAGCGATCACAGCCGAGCTGCTGGTCATTATAAGCACTTTTCATAAGCGCATGCGCGGCATCAACATGGACAAACTCAAATGGAATGTTCAAACGACTGAGCGTCTCTGACACTTTAGCATTTAGCGCATCGCCCAGTACGGATGAGATACCAATAAAATCGGGCGCATAACGCTCAAAGCGGTCAGTCAGACCCATGAGTAATTCAGCGGGTGCTTGCAGATGCTGCTTGGCATCATGTGAGACTATCTGCCCGATATCGTCGGTCAGCCAGTATTTTAGGCGGGTATTGCCAAGATCAAGCCAGAGCATAAAAATCCCTTTATATAGCGCTCGTTAATGATGGTGCTCGTCAGTGTTATGATTAAGCCTAGGGCGTGTCCCTAATAAATAACGTCAATACGTCCAGTAAAAAGCGTAGAAATCTTACCGTTATCTTGCTGTAATTGCAAACACCCATGAGTGTCGACACCGCAAGCGACTCCCGTCATGACTTTTTTCTCATTATTATAGTCTTGGGTAACGCGCAATCGCAGACCCGCTAGTGCGTCCATCGCAGCAAACTGCTGCAAAAATCCATCTAAATAATAGGTATGCCCCGTTGGTTTTTCGATGGTCAAATGCTCAAATCGAGTCATCGCTGCCATCAGTGCTTTGCTCATCTGCTGATACAATGTTTGTAAGTCTGGCAGGCGAGTGGCTTGTGTTGCTGGCTGCAGCACTGCATAGATATCTTGGAGGCTGATCGCTTGATAACTCATCCCCTCAGACGTTTGAGCGGTGAGTGTTGGCGCAGCTTTTACATTTAACCCAATGCCTAGCACCACACCAACCAGCTTACCAGATTTGGTCACGGGTTCTATCAAGATGCCAGCGAGTTTTTGAAAGGGTAGTGTTTGCTGATGTGCCTCACCGCTATCCAATAATGCACGCTTAACATCTTGAGATGGATAAAACCCCAAATCATTTGCCCATTTCACCCCAATTGGCGTCAGACCTTGCGCTTGTAGTTGCTGATTTACGGTTTGGATAACAGGCATTTTTGCCAGCTCAAGACCAATAATCAAAGACAATAAACCACTAATCGGCATATGCACCGGATGATATAGCGACAGATAAACATTGCCGCGCGGTGATTGCCATGAGCGCCCATGTTGTCCACGTCCCGCGCTCTGCGTCTCTGCGGTCAAGACGTGTACGGTAGCAGCATCTAGCGTGCCATCTTGCAGCGCTGCGATCAGCTCGCTATTGGTCGAGGCGCTACTGGCAACGTGGCGGTGGTTAAGCTCGGATAAAGCGGGAGAAAAATTGGTGAGTGGTGGCATAAGTTTAATCGATGTGGTTAAAGGAAACTTTGATATACTGAGCGATTGTTGCGGTCAGACAGTACCGAGTAAACAGCATAAAGGTCACGCTGAGATTTGGCAAATACAATTAAGCACGCCTAAGCGCTAGTAAGTACTATAGCGCCAGTCAGTATTATAAAAGGTTCGTTCTATGATGTTATATGTGTGGTTTGTGATTGCAGGCGCGTTTGCCGGTGTCAGCGCGGGCTTGTTTGGCGTCGGCGGCGGCATGATTATCGTGCCCGCATTGGTTTGGATTTTTATCGCATATGACTTTTCGCCAGAAGTAATCACCCATCTGGCCATTGGGACGTCACTGGCGACCATCGTTGTGACCTCAATCAGCTCACTGACTGCACACAACAAGCGTGGCGGCGTGCGCTGGGAAGTATGGCGCAAGATGGCGCTTGGATTGGTCATCGGTAGTTTGGTCGGCGCTAGTATCGCGGATATGATTGATGGACAAGCACTACAGGCTATCATTGGTTTCGGTGCGCTATTGGTCGCGCTAAAAATGCTGTTTTTTTCGAATAAAGAGCAAGTGGGTAAACCGTTACCATCGGCCGGCATCCAGTTTGGTGCAGGTTCTGGCATTGGGATGGCGTCCTCTATTTTTGGCATTGGCGGCGGCAGCTTGACCGTACCGTTTTTGAACTGGGCAGGGCTTCCGATGAAACAGTCGGTCGGCACATCAGCAGCATGCGGTCTACCAATTGCCTTGGCTGGGGCAGCAGGGTTTGCTTGGTTCGGTCAAGACGTGGTCAACCTGCCTGAGGGTACGATAGGGTTTGTCCATGTCACAGGATTTTTGTTTATTTCAGTCGCCAGCTTTGCGATGGCAAAAGTTGGCGCCAAGCTTGCCCATGTCTTACCTGCACTGATGCTTAAGCGCGCATTTGGTATGTTGTTAATATTTGCTGGAGGGCAGTTGTTATTGAGTGGATTAGGTGTTTTATAGCAATAATGAGTTTTTATAAAATTAGTATGCAAACCGTGAGATATTATTAGTATGAAAGCTGCAGAAAAATACCGCCGTGTTTTCGGCTCAATGAATCATCTAAAAGACCAGTTATCATGGACGACGGGTCTCTCTAATATGGTAGAGTTTTTGGCATGGGAGCCGCAGCGTATTTTAGGTATTACTAAAAAGCAATATGTACGCCAAATCATTGAGTGGGCATCTCACCCAGATTTGAAAGATAAAAATATAGAAGAAATTGAGCAATCAGTCATCAAAAAGCTCAATACAAAAATGAATGAAACTGAGCAGCTAGAGACGTATTCAACGCAAACGATGGGTATCTGTAATGCGAGAGAAGCCGTGCGCCGCGTAACGTTCTTTTCTGAGGATTACCTAAATAAAGAGTTCGATATCTTTTTGAGTTTGTGCAGTGATGTTTATCTGAACTTATTTTATCAGCAATTTATTAGCTTTGAGCCAAGTGGGTCATGGTCGACACATGGTAATAGCGACATGTTTGAAAACAGTACAGAGCTAAAAGCAATGTATATGGACAACCTAGCCTACAACCATCAGGCGAATGTATTGATAGCGAATGAGTTAAAACTCGCTGGTCGGAAAAACCCAGACCCAATCCTAAAATACTGCTTGATGTACGAGCATTTATTAGAAAAAGGCTTTATCGATAAAGGGGCAAAATTTTTGCTGTTATTTATCGGTGGTGATGCGCTAAAGCAAAACAAGCAAACGCTCGTAAATAGGGAGCTGGCTCTGTGTCATAAACGGCCAAGAAAGTATCAGCATTTGCTAAGACCAGAGCTGTTAAAAATAGTCGATCATTTAGAAGTAGCAAGTATCACATGGTCAGCCCTTATTGAGTTTAATAATCGCTACTTAGCAGAAAATGACACCTGCCAAGTGGAACAAAAACTGCTACGAGGGTTCCATCAAAGCCTTGAATCAAAATCGTTTATGCAGTTAGCCGTTTAACCCTAAAAACCCAGCACAATTTCAGGTAGAATAGCCGCCTGTTTTTGCTAAGTTTATTGACTCTTCATGCGTTTAAAATCTCTAAAGCTGGCAGGCTTCAAATCCTTTGCCAATCCAACCACTTTTACTTTTCGTCATGGCATCACTGCCATCGTCGGGCCGAACGGCTGTGGCAAATCCAATGTGATTGATGCCATCCGCTGGGTGCTAGGCGAAACCTCTGCCAAGCAGTTACGCGGCGGGGCGATGAGCGATGTTATCTTTGCTGGTACGCAGGATAAGACAGCCAAAAGCGTCGCCAGTGTCGAGCTGACGTTTGAGCATACCCAAGATGAGCAGACTGGCATTCGCCACGAGTTTAACTTGTACCAAGAGCTATCGGTTCGTCGTCAGGTAAATAAAGATGGCCGCTCAGATTATTTTATCAATGGTACGCGTTGTCGTCGCCGTGATGTGGTCGATGTGTTTTTAGGTACGGGGCTGGGTGCACGTAGTTATGCGGTAATTGAGCAAGGCATGATTGGGCGCATTGTTGAGTCTAGTCCTGTGCAGCTGCGTGAGTTTATTGAAGAGGCGGCAGGTGTCTCGCGCTACCAGGCTCGCCGTGAAGAAACGCAAAAGAAGTTAGAGAAGACAAGGGACAACCTAGCGCGTTTGCACGATATGCAAAGCGAGTTATTGCGTCAACAAAAGACACTGTCTAAGCAGGCGGCCAGTGCGCAGCGTTACGAAGAATTGGCATTAACACTAGCTGATATCGAGCAGCAGCTCGCCATTCAACAGCTCTATCAAGCTAAGCAAACGCATCAACAGCAGAAAGTAGCGCATGAACGTAGTGCTACGGAGGTGTCGACACTACAAGTTGACTACGACACGCTCAAAGCTCAGCAAGATAAGCTCACTGCGCGTATCAATCAAGAGCAATGGCTCAAAGACGATGCCCAAAGCGCTCACTATCAGCAGCAGCTCGGCTATCAACAAGCGGAACATAAGCTAAGTGATGCTAAATCACAGCTGGCTACTATTGAGCAGCAACTGTCTGACTTGGCTCAGCAACGTGCACAATCACTCGCTGATATCGAACGCCTCAACGCTGAACAAGCTGAGCAGAATCAAGCGCTAGAAGCCTTGCGTCCGCAGCTGACTGAGCTAACAGATAAACGTGATAACTATAAGCGCAATGAGCAGCCACTACAACGCGCGTGGCATGAAGCGCAAAACAATCTGTCACGCTTACAAGATAAGGCCCGTTCGCTTGAGCAGCAGCAAGCTATCAACACTCAAGCACAAAAACGCCATCAGCAAAGCTATGATAAATGGCAACGCCGCGAGCAAAACTGGCAAAACCTGTGGCAGCAATTACAGCAGTCTATAGCGCCATCTAGTCGTACTAATGTGAGTAAGACGGATGATGCGCAAGATCTAAGTCAGGTGCTAGAACAGCAAATCACTGAGCTAAGTATGCAGTTGCAGCAGGTTAAGCGTCAATACGAAGCCGTCGATGAACGATTATCCGAGATACAACCGCAAGCACATAGCTTGCAGCAGAGACTAAACGCACAACAGAGTGAGCTGAGCGATAATGAAAAGCGTCATGCGCTACTGGCAGGCGAATACGATACCCTGCATCAAATACTGCATCCGAAACCTACACAACAGCAATCAGCAAAGACCCAAACTACTGCGAAAGATAAGACGGATAACAATGGCATACATCATCAGCCGTTAGCCATTGCAACGCTACGTGAGCAAATTGAGCTAAGTGCGAAGGGGCAGGAGTATGCGCCGCTACTCGATAGTATCCTAGCATTGTGGCTAGATAGCCATGTGCTGGTTGCTAATCAACAAGCTAATCAAATCAAGCAATCAGACGTTAACAACGCTAATAGCATTTCTCAGAAAACTGATAGCCTCTGGCAAGTGCTTGAGCATGACATTGCAGATTTACGGACTTATCAGACGGCACAAAATACGCCTGCCAGTGCAAAAGATAAAACTCTAATAGAGACAGGTCATAGCTTATGGTTGCCAACTGCGAAAAGTGATATTAGTGACCAAGAATTTGTCAGCGAATTGCCAGACAATTTGATTGATAAAGTGTTGCCATTATCGCAGTTGATTACTCAGCCGCTACTCTCGCTATGGCAGCAGTGCTATATATATACGGCGCAGTTTGAGACCAGTCAACAGAATGAGATTGACACACTTACTGATGTACTAAAATTATTACCATCGTCCGCTATCCTACTTACCGCAGATGGTTGGCTCATCAGTCGTCATGGAACGATTAATTTAAGCAAATTCGCTGGTGCGCAAGATAATCAAAGTGATAGCAGCAGTCAATTTCTCACGCAGCGTTTGCAGCAGCGCACTCGTTTGCAAGCGTTAGAAGACTTGCTTGATGAGTTTGAAAGCAAAATACAAGAGCAGCAAAAATCTATTGCAAAAGACCAGCGCGATTATGATGCGTTGATGGTTAGCTTGGAAGAAACGCGCGCGCAAGCTGAGCAGTTAACCCGTGATAAGCATCAATACCAGCAGCAACTGACGACCGAGCGAGCCAATGCTGAGCGGTTGCAAGCGGATAGCCAGCGTTTGAACGCTGATAAAGCAACGCTTGAGCAAGAAAAGCAAGAACTGGTACAAGAGCAACAAACCCTTGAGCAAGAACAACAGCACATTGAAAGTGAGATCGCCACACTCACTCCGCAAATAGCAGAGGCACGAGCGACAACTCAGCAACTGCAAGCTGAGCGCAGCGATCTAAACCGCGCGCGTCAAGTCGATGATGACGCGTGGCAAGCACTGCAGCTGCGTATTCAGCAATACGAGATGCGTTTAGAACATAGTGTTAGCAGTCTGGATCGTGCGACTGAGCAACACGACAAGTCGTTAGAGAATGAGCAAAGTCTACAGATGCATCACGATCAGCAGCAGGCCAAGTTGCCAGAGCTACAAGCAACGCTACAGTCTGCCCAGACAACGCGCGATGAGCAGCAAGTGCTATTGAACGAGCGTGATACTGCGCTAACAGCACTAAAACAAACGTACGCTGAGCAGCAGACAGCATTTGATACATTGCAAAATACATTGCAAACGCAGCAAAGCGAGCTTGCCCGTCATGCTACTGAGCTGGCACTGAGTGCTGCACGGTTAGAGGATGCTAGCGCACACACGCAGAGCGCTTTAGATGCTTATTATCGTGTGAGTCATAAATATAAAGCGCAAGCTGAGCAACCTCGACAAAGCATGAGCGTCTCAAACTTGCTAGCAGATTTTATCGCTCATGATCGGCGCGTCCGTCCAGACAAAATCGCTGAGCTTGAATCTGAGCGCGCCAAGTTGACCCAGCAGTTGAGCAAGATTGGGCCAGTTAATTTAGCAGCGGTCGCAGAGTTGGCCGAGGTAAACGAACGCCTAGATCCACTCGCACAGCAGACGGCAGATATCGCGGCCAGTATGCAGACATTGACTGAAGCGATTGCCTCTATTGATGAGACGACCAAGACACTGTTTATGCAGACACTTGATGCGGTCAATAATGAGCTGGCCAATTTATTTGCCAAAGTCTTTGGCGGTGGACAAGCTAGCCTGACGTTGAACACTGACGAGATGCCAGCCAATACGCCAAAGTCAGAACAGTGGCGCGCAGGGCTTACCTTAATGGCGCAGCCAAAGGGCAAACGCAACAGTCGCTTAGCGGTATTATCGGGTGGTGAAAAAACCCTTACCGCGCTAAGTTTGATTTTTGCGATATTTAAGCAGCATCCTGCACCGTTCTGTGTGCTTGATGAAGTTGATGCACCGCTTGATGATGCCAACGTCGCGCGCTTTACCAGTCTCATTCATGAGTTAGCAGATGATTTGCAATTTATTTTTATCAGCCATAATAAATTGACGATGCAAATTGCTGATGAGCTAAAAGGTATTACCATGCCAAGTGCAGGCATTTCTACACTAGTCAGTGTGTCGCTTGATGAAGCTGCGCGTTACGTAGAGAGCTAAGAGTGAAATAGTCGACATTAAAAGTGCTATGAGAATCAGCGCGATGCAAATATAATCAATCAATTGGCATAAATGCAAATAAGCTTGACCTCAGTCCAGCATACTGGTTATAAAGTACACAATGTGGTGACGATATAGGTCAGCCATGCTAGAATATTGCCATTTATGCTCGTTTGTGTATTCCCTTTTGTTATATATACTAGGATGTATTTATCATGACCGTTATTCAGTTTATATTGATTGCCATTGCCGCGTTTATCGTGCTCGCAGGGCTGTTTATGGTCATTCGTAGCTTTAAGCGCCGCGGTGCTACCGAAGCTGCTGCGGTCAATTATGATAAAAATGGTATTCCCATCATACCGCGTCACGAGCGCAACATCGTCGATCAGCCAGATCTCGATGATACAGTCGCAGGCGAGACGAGCATCGGTCCAGATCGTAGCTACTTGGATGCCGTCGTTGAAGAAGATCCATTGACGCAAGCGCATACCAACGTTGATGCTCAACTAACGGCTGATCGTGACCATGTAGCAGCTGACGATCATGACGTAATCGATGAAGCCGACTACGCGCGCTGGCAAGAAGAGCAACGCCGTGCCGATAGTGCTGAGTTTGTAGAAGTCGCCGATCAGATGCATATCGAGCAAGAGCCTGATGCGTTCTCTAGCCTAATGTCAGCGACCGATAGCCTGATGCCAACTATCGATACGGCAGAAGAGCCAAGCTTCGATGACAATAGCCCGATACTGGATCAGCATCTATCAGAGTCAGGTGATGATGCGCAAAACGGCCCGTTGATTAATGCCAAAGACAATATCAATATCACCATCTTGCCGCACCAGTATCGCGATCGTCCAGCGGCGATTATCCGTGGTCGTGACCTGCTAGCGTTGATTGATAAATACGGCCTACGCTATGGCGCGATGAATATGTTCCATCGCTACGAGCAAAAAGACGGCACGGGTATGTTGTGGTTTAGCATGATGGGCATCACTGATAGCGGTATCGCACCGTTTGATCCGCATAGTGTTGCGACCAATACCTATAACGGTGTCGTCGTGTTCTTGTCATTGCCGCATCCACAAGCCGTGCGCAGCTTCGATAGCATGATGAGCATTGCTTATATGATGGCAAGCGACCTTGACGCGATTATGCTTGATGAAGAGAACGAACCAATCACGCCTGAATACAAGCAGCAGCTACGTAACCAAGTCCGTGATTATGAGGGCTAGCAGTGTAAAGGCTAAAAGCTGATTAATAGCAGAAATCATAAAAAAGGCAAATAGCGCTTAACGTTGTTTGCCTTTTTTAATGGGCTATAGTTTCTGCAAAATGCTAACCATAGTAGACTGATCGAGCCTGACACAGTATCTGATTTATATAGGATTGACTATACCGAGCTTCCTACAAACTTGTTATCATATCGACATCTTGAATTGCAAAAAAGACGCCGACTATGACTGACTCTACCTCATCAAATAACTCTAAAAACCTACCTGCTCAAGTAGAAAATCAAGCACCTGCCAAATCTAATGTGCCTAGTCCGACCGACAGTAGTACCAATAATAGTGCAGAGATTGTCTCAAAAATGCGTGCGCTTATTGAAGCGATTAAGACGCATAACTATGCCTATTACGTGCTCGACAATCCAATTTTAGAAGACAGCGAGTACGACCAATTGCGTCGCTCGTTGCTTGAGATTGAAGAAGAATATCCAGATTTGGTGCAGCCAGACAGTCCAATCAATCAAGTCGGCGATATGCCACTATCGGCCTTCACTCAAGTCACGCATGATATTCCGATGCTGTCATTAGGCAATGTCTTTGAATATGATGATTTGCGCGATTTTATGCGCCGTGTCAATGATCGCCTCAGCGACTCGCAGCAAAACCCTGAATACGAGATGGAGCTAAAGCTCGATGGACTGGCGGTCTCACTGAAGTATGAGCATGGTAAATTTGTCCAAGCGGTCACGCGCGGTGATGGGCAGACCGGTGAAGATATTACCCAGAATGCTAAGACCATTCGTAACTTGCCCCTATGGATAGCTGATGCTGCTGATATTGAGTTGCTAGAAGTGCGCGGTGAAGTATTGATGCCTAAGGCAGGCTTTGAGCGTCTTAATCGATTGGCAGAAGAGAATGAGGGCAAAACCTTTGCTAACCCGCGTAATGCCGCTGCTGGTAGCTTACGTCAGTTAGATCCAGCGATAGCAGCCAGTCGTCCATTGGCTTTCTATGGCTATTCGGTCAATCAGGGTTTGCCTGAGAATATCGACACTCAGTCAGGGGCGTTGGCATGGCTTACCGAGCTTGGATTTACGGTCAGCGCCGTAGAAGTGGTAGCAAATCCACGCGCCGCCCAGACCTATTATGAGTCAGTGATAGAAGGGCGTAGCGATCTGCCATTTGAGATTGACGGTATGGTGATTAAGGTAAACAACCTTGCGTTACAGCAGCAGTTAGGCTACCTATCACGTGAGCCACGCTGGGCAACCGCTTATAAATTCCCTGCCGAAACGGTAATGACACGTCTCAACGATATCGAATGGCAAGTTGGCCGTACGGGTCAAATCACACCAGTCGGCAAGCTTGAACCTGTCAAAGTTGGCGGCGTCACTGTCAGCAATGTCACCTTGCATAACTTTGGCGAGATTCAACGTTTAGATGTGCGCGCAGGCGACACGGTCAGCGTTCACCGTGCAGGTGATGTCATCCCAAAAGTCACTCGTGTCTGGCACGATCAGCGCCCAGCCGATAGCGAGCCGGTCACGCTACCTTCGACTTGTCCTGTCTGTGACTCTCCTGTCGTGCTGCCTGAAGATGAAGCATTGGCGCGCTGTACGGGTGGGCTGTTTTGCCCAGCGCAGCAGCAAGAAGCACTTATTCATTTTGTCTCACGTCGTGCCATGGATATCGATGGACTTGGTGCAAGTTGGCTGATTAGCTTCTTTGAGCATGGTCTGGTCAAAACCGTTGCTGATATCTATCAGTTGCACAATCATGCGGATGAGATGGTCACCTTTGAGAAACTGGGTGAAAAATCGGTACAAAATATCATTAACGCTATCGAAGCCAGCAAGCATACGACATTGGCTCGCTTCATCTATGCACTCGGCATCCGCGGTGTCGGTGAAGGTACGGCGCAGAACTTTGCCCAGCAGTTTGGTGATTTAGATAGTCTGATGGCGGCGAGTATCGAGACCCTGATAAAAACCCCAGATGTCGGAGAAATCACTGCCGAGCTGACCTATAAGTTCTTCCGTGCGCCGCACAATATCGAAGTGATTAATTCATTGCTTGAAGCTGGCGTACATTGGGATAAGGTCGAGCAAGTCGCCTCAGAAGGGCTCCCACTCGATGGGCAAACGTGGGTCATCACGGGTGCGCTCGATAGCATGGCGCGTGATGAAGCCAAAGCCAAACTACAAGCGTTGGGTGCAAAAGTCTCGGGCAGCATCTCTGCAAAAACCACTGCGCTACTGGCAGGGGATAAGGCTGGTTCTAAACTGACCAAAGCGGAAAAATTGGGTGTGAAAGTGGTGGGTGAAGATGAGTTTTTAGAGTTGGTTAGGGAGTAAATGATGAATATTGATGAATTAAATGGTCTCGATGAAGTGACTCAAAAAGAAGTTGAGAAGTTACTGAAAGTGACGCGTGAGAAGAATGGAGATGAAGAATATATAAGTGCTCAGTTTGAGCTAGAAGACTACATGGATAAGAATAAAAAATATGAATTAGGTGTGAAGTATTTAAAGAATATAAGAGAAGATGATGGTGCTATTTACTATAAAGCATTAATACTTATATTTGCTAATCAATACTTTTTTATGAATGATTTAGATGCTTCTTATGACTCTATAGTTGAGTTCTTAGAAGGTAGTGAATATGCTTTTAATGGTGTGAAAGAGGACACTTTTGATAGTATAAGAGGCGATGCTTTTGGGGTTGCAAAAAAATATTTTTACCAAGAAAACTATATAAAATCTCTAAATTTATTTAAATTAATTGGAGGTTCTTACTCATATCAGTCCAGTTGCTACGAAAAAATATGTAAATTAAAAATGAATATTGAGACTAAGAAAATAGGAGAGATGAGTAACGATTTGAAAGGCAAGGTAGAGAAAATTATAGACATCTTAAAACTAGATTTTCTTCCTTTATCAGAAGACGAGCAAGCTCCTGAAAGAAAACTGGCACACTATACAAGTACATATACAACCAATAAGCTGCTTTCTAAAGAAAAAAATAAAGACAAGCCAAGCGCTTTTCGTTTAAATACCATCAATAATGTTAATGATCCTAGCGAAGGTAAGTTGCTTACAAACTACCTTGAGTCCGTGAAAGAGAACTCTTTTTATAAGCCTGATTTTGATGAAAGGTTACATGCGTTTATCAGCTGTTTCACTTTCAACCATGACAGTTTAAATCAGTTTCGATTATATGGAAAAGAAGATAACAAAGAAGCTTCTGGTGTTAGCTTGGTTTTTAATAAAGATTTCTTTAAAGAGAATGACTCCCAGTCCTGTATGAACAATATATTTATTAATAGAACGATAAAAAATGTAAAAAATAATTCAGATGAAGGTGATAGTTCAGCTAAGAGAATAGAAAAGCAATCAGTCATGAGATGCGTTTATATTGATCCTACCTCCGACTATATCCATCTAGCTCAACGCAACCGGTTAACATTTTTCCGTGAGTTTGGTCGTGAAAATTTGGAAGGAGGTAGTATCCCTAAAGCTGAAATTGAGTGCATTGAATATGAGAATTATATAGACAAGAAAACCGAAGATTTTAGAGAGGCGTTTATAGAGTTAAAAAGTATTTATAACGATGCTATAGATAAGAAGAAATCTTTAAAAAAACTAAGTAAAGAAGATTCAGATAAAATAGATAGCTTACTGGATATGATAATCTTACCTCTAAAATATCTAGTCAAACATTCAGCTTTTCAAGAAGAGCAAGAATGCCGTATGGTATATATCACCTCACTTGATGACCCTAAAGTTAAAATGGATTTTGGCAAGTTTCTATACGTAGAGTACGAACCAGAGGTAAAAGCGAATTTAGACAAAATTTACATCGCACCAGCTGCAACGCAATATCAGCCTTACTTAGCGAAGCTATTATGTGGTACGAATAGTTTAGGAAAAAAAATAAAAATCGAACTCTCAAACAATCCTTACCGCCATACTTCGTAATAAAATAGTAGCGTGTGTCATATAAGTCAAAACACACGCTATTAATCTTTACTCACTCATTTCCCCATGCGCCTTCACATCACCTTTCTTACCATCTGGCTGAATCACGATAGGTAGCACCAGTCCTTTGGCAAAGTCATCAGACAGCACATAATCATAGCGACTGGCAGCGACATCAGGCGTGGTATGAATGATAAGCGTCATCTCATTGCCATCGGTTAGCTCATGTGAGACATAGGTTTCGCTCAGCTGATCTAATGCTTTCGATAGCGCTTCGTTACTTGCCATGCTCACCGTCAGATTATGCTGAGCGGTCGCAGCGTCCACTTTGAAGTAATCTGCATAGTCTCGGACGTTTTGACTATCGATGGCAAACGGATACTTATAATTGGTAGGGTCAGCAGGCTTTGCACCGCTATCTACCAGTGACCAGTCGATGGTATCGGCTGCCGATGCAGTTGGATCTGTTGCTGTCTCCGCAGTTTGCTCAGTGGCATCGACGGAATCGGTAGCATTGTCACAGCCTATTAGCGCCCACATGCTTGCCGTTGCAATTACCATCATACTTATCAGACGCTTTGCCATCGAGTTACCCTTTTGATTGTTGGTCATGATTGATTTGCTCTATCTGCTATTTTGACAGCTTTCTTTGTGCTTCTCTAGCGAAATACATCAGATGGTAAATTTTGATATAGGCGATCCTTTATAAAAGAATGACAACGTTAACCTCGCTTGCAGTATCACAGTTATATCTGCACTCGGCTGCCTTGTACCACTTTTAAATTGAATCAACTATATAGTCAAGTCTATATAAATCCGCTACATCGTCATCCTCGCTAAGCGTACTAATGTATAAATTGCGCTCGGTTTCCTTGTGTCGAAATTATATTGAACTGACTATACAACTATCTACCTGATACTGTTTTTTATAGCCACCTTTATACACGTATCAAACGAACACGCATAAAAAAGCAGCCACCATATAATGACTGCTTTTTGTTTATTACGACTATTTGTCTATTACGACATGAGCGTATCTCTAGCTGATTAGATTTGGCAGTTTACTTGGTATTCTTTACCATCAGCCCATTTCATCGCAAAAATACCTTTGTCACCTTTCATGTGCCATGCATAGACGACTTCTGGGTTTGAGTCGTTTACATAGCTTGCGACTTCGCCTTTCACTTTACCATTTAGGATGATTGGCTGCTCAGCCCATTTTACTTTTGGTAGGGTAGCGTTGAGCATCACTTGTTCTTTATTGATAGATTGCTTTGCCATGATTTTGCTGTCATCGGTACAGGTGTACGGTGCTGGTGCCATACGATCATAGGCAGCGGTTACTTTTTCTGGAACTGGCGTATCAGTTGCATCTGGGGTAGTGGGTGCGGTAGTCGCACAAGCGCTCAATAAGGCAAGGACTGGTAGGGTGGTCGCAATTTTAGTTATCATTTTCATAGTGCTCTCCAAAGCTTTTCGCTGATGTCATTTACTTGTTCTTAATGATGCGTTTAGCATATGAGGGTTATAGTAGCGAAAACGAACTATTTCAATGTTAGAAATTGTTCATTACCTGTTAGCTTCGTTACCCAACCGCTGTCTAATGTAACTTGCAATTTGCGACATGGTGAAAAGTAAGCCGTGTTAGCTATGAAGTGCGCGTCTATAAAATTGGTGCATAAAAAAGCGTCTATCACCGAGTGGCTGATAGACGCTTTTGTTTTACTTAACACGCGTTAGATTGAGCGTGTACTTTTATACTATGAACATTACTTGCTATGAATACTACTTGGTTTTACGTGGTGGCAGACCAGTATGCTGAGTCTGGAAATTGCCTTTGCTGACTTTCTTCTTACTGTTGTTTGACGAGCCATTACTACGCTTCACTGAGTCATTGCCAACACGGCTATTCTTTTTGCGCGCTGACTGATAAGTATCTTGCGCGGCATCACGCCCTTCTAAACTGGCGTTAAATGGTGGAATCAAGCAACCACGATTTTTACCAATCAAGTCACTACGACCCATGTCTTGTAGCGCTTTACGTAGTAATACCCAGTTTTTTGGATCATGATAGCGCAAGAACGCTTTATGCAGTTTGCGCTGCTTACCAGACTTGACGATATCCATGTCACCTTCATCACGGCTGACCTTATGTAGCGGATCTTTGTGCGTGTGATACATGGTAGTCGCGGTCGCCATTGGGCTTGGATAAAACGCCTGTACTTGGTCAGCACGGTAGCCATTACTTTTGAGCCAAAGCGCAAGGTTCATCATATCTTCATCTTTGGTTCCCGGATGGGCGGCAATAAAGTAAGGAATCAGATATTGCTCTTTGCCCGCTTCTTGGCTGAACTGTTCAAACATGGCTTTGAACTGATCATAGCTGCCCATGCCAGGTTTCATCATCTTCGATAGCACGCCTTCTTCAGAGTGCTCAGGCGCAATCTTGAGGTAACCACCGACGTGATGACTGACCAATTCTTTCACGTATTCAGGATCTTTTACTGCCAAATCATAACGCAAGCCTGAAGCAATCAGGATTTTTTTCACGCCTTTGATATCACGCGCTTTGCGATATAGCTTAGTCAAATTACTGTGATCGGTAATCAGGTTTTCGCAGACGTCCGGATAGACACAAGACGGCTTACGGCAGTTCTTTTCAATCGTTTCGTCTTTACAGCTGAGGCGGTACATGTTGGCTGTTGGGCCACCAAGGTCAGATATCACACCAGTAAAGTTCGGTGCAGTATCACGAATCGCTTCTACTTCGCGCAAGATCGAATCTTCTGAACGGCTCTGGATAATACGGCCTTCGTGCTCAGTGATCGAGCAGAAGGTACAACCACCAAAACAGCCGCGCATGATATTGACCGAAAATTTAATCATGTCATAAGCAGGGATACGCGCATCGCCATAGCTTGGATGCGGCAGGCGTGCATACGGCAAGTCAAACACATAATCCATCTCTTCTGTCGAGAGTGGCACTGGTGGCGGATTGAGCCAAACGTCGATAGAGGTATGCGAGTTACCAGCACCGCTACTATGACGTTGCACGAGCGCACGGGCGTTACCTGGATTGGTCTCTAAATGCAGAATACGACTTGCATGAGCATAAAGTACAGGGTCCGATTTGACATGCTCATAGTCAGGCAGACGAATGACGGTTTTTTCACGTGGTGGCATTTTTAGCTTATGCTTACGTGCGGTCATTGGCTTATCAAAACCGCGCATTTGCACCACTTGCGTCTCTTCATCGACTTGTTCAGCGTTGATAACTTTATTGGCAACTGGCTCAGCGACAAAACCCTGATATTGCGATGACATAGATGAAGGCATGGCTTGGCCAACAGGCGAGTCCGATGGTTTGTTCTGCTCAATTGAACAGCTATCAACGTCTTCGGTCATCACATAAGGGTTGATAATTGGATCGACACGACCGACAGTATCGACATCGTTACTCGCAACCTCAGTCATGTCTTCTTGCCAATGACGACGAGTCGGAGTCAATAAATAAGCCGTACCGCGCAATTTACTCATCTGCTCAAAGCTATAGCCTTTAGACAGACCATGTACCACATCGACGATCGCACGCTCAGCATTACCATATAATAAGACATCAGCACGCGCGTCTAGCAAGATACTACGGCGGACTTTGTCTGACCAATAATCATAATGAGCGATACGGCGTAGACTGCCCTCAATACCGCCCAAGATAATAGGCACATCAGGATACGCTTCGCGGCAGCGCTGGCTATAAACGATAGCGGCACGGTCAGGGCGTTTGTTTGCCACGTTGCCTGGTGAATAAGCGTCATCGCTACGAATCTTGCGGTCAGCGGTATAGCGGTTAATCATGCTATCCATGTTACCTGCGGTCACGCCATAAGCGTAGACAGGTTTGCCCAGTTCCATAAAGGCGTCTTTGCTCTTCCAGTCTGGCTGAGCAATAATACCCACGCGAAACCCTTGCGACTCTAATAGACGACCGATGATCGCCATACCAAAGCTTGGGTGATCGACATAAGCATCACCTGAAATGATGATGACATCACAGGCATCCCAGCCCAAATCATCCATCTCTTTGCGACTCATAGGCAGATAGGGCGCAGGCTCGTAGCAGCTCGCCCAGTGTTTGTCGTAATCGAAAAGAGGTTTTGTGCCTTGTTTAAAGGCGGTGCGGGCGATGGTATCGGCAGACATGGGCGGACCTGTTGAATAGAAAAATGGCACTAAAAAAAGCCGTTATTTATTAAAAATATTAACGGCTCATTTAAAAGCGCTCATTTTAACATGAATTCAACTCACTATGCGACCTATTCTATGATGGGTGATTAATGATAAGTTATTGATAGCATGAGATAAACTGCTCATGCAAAGTAAGCTGTCAGCACAGCAAGATAATGGCAAAAGTAGTCTAGGCAGAACAGTCGCATAATTGGCGCTATAAACCTTATATTAAGTAATATTCTCCATCCTCGTTCAATTCATAATTACATGAGTACAAGCACAATAATCAAAATATGAATTTGGTTAATACTAATCATTTGTTTTCTTATACTTATGACTTTTCTTAATTTCTCATAGTAGATTTTGGCACAGGTTTTGCTCCACCCCTGTTAGGGCTTATTTGTGCACACTGATGAGTGAAAATGGTGCACCGATAAAATTTGAACGGCTAGATAAGTGTTTGGAGATAAAATGAGAACATCATCTGTTGGACTGGACACGATAAAGACATTATTAAAACTATTACAACCATTAAAACTATCGCTAAGTAATAGGCTGGTGCTAAGTACAGTATTGTTTGCAGCAATGGGTAGCGCCCAAGCTGCTGAGGCCGACACATTGACCGTGGCACAGCTGCTCGAATATCAAAATATCGCTTGGATTATCTGGGGCGGGGTATTGGTGTTCTTTATGCAGGCAGGTTTTGCTCTACTTGAGAGCGGATCAGTACGAGCGAAAAACGCGGTAAACGTGATGATGAAAAATTACACTGACATGTGTATCGGCGGTCTAGCGTTCTACTTGGTGGGTTTTGGGCTGATGATGGGTACCAATCACTCCGGATTTGTCGGCACGGATCACTTTATGCCAGTCGCGTTATCCAATATGGACTGGGCATTGATGTTTTTTCAGATGATGTTTGCAGCGACAGCGGTGACGATTGCGAGTGGTGCGATGGCAGAGCGCGTCTCGTTCATCGGCTATGCAGTCGCCGCCTGTTTGATTTGTTTGTTTATCTATCCTGTATTTGCCAGTTGGGTGTGGGGCGGATATTTCGGCGGTACAGGTTGGCTAGCTGAGCTTGGCTTTATTGATTTTGCTGGGTCTACCGTTGTGCATTCTATCGGTGGTTGGTTGGCGCTGGCAGGTATCTTGGTCATTGGCCCGAGGCTAGGCCGCTTTGCACCTGATGGCACGCCAAGACTCATCGCAGGTCATAACATGACGTTGCTAGCGCTAGGCGGATTTATTCTATGGTTTGGCTGGTTCGGCTTCAATGCTGGATCGACATTATCTATCACGGGCAATATTGGTCTAATCGCAGTCAATACTTTTGTCGCAGCAGTCAGTGCGGTGGTGAGTTATATGTTGATCTCCCGATCGCTTAACAAAGCCATTTTACTTAGCGATAGTGTCAATGCCAGCTTGATTGGTCTCGTATCGATTACTGCAGGTTGTGCGACCACAACGCCTGTCTTTGCGATTATTATCGGTGCGGTTGCTTCCGTGGTATATATCTTATCGTCGCAAGCATTATTAAAATTCAAGGTAGACGATGTGGTCTCGGCAGTGGCAGTACATGGCTTTGGCGGGGCATGGGGTACACTCGCCGCAGGATTGTTTTATACAGGAGATTTATTTAACTTATCACGGCTTGGCGTACAAGCGCTGGGTGTCGGCGTGGCATTAGGCTGGGGACTGGGACTGGGTCTAGTGATGTATAAGCTTATTGATCTAAGCTTTGGGTTAAAAGCAAGCCGCTTACATGAGCAGCGAGGCCTTGATTATACCGAGCATGCAGAGCTTGGATACCCTGAGTTCCAGAAGCAAATGTTTGATTCCAAGAGTTTAACCGAGCGGCATTTATAGGAGAGAGCTGATGAATATTGATACTCAATCCGTAGACCAAGCTGTGACTGCGATGGCAGAAGTACTTGCCGATTATCTACATCCTGAAGAGGTGCGACTGCTCAAATCACAGTGGCAGCGATACTCGACGGTCTCTGTAAAAATGATGCAGCAGTGCGTCTTGGATGCGACACGGCGCTATCCTGAGCTGCAAGCTTGTAAGTCCGATATTAGGAAAGGGTTTTGGGCTACGTTGCAAGCGGACAGTCAGCAAACAGTAGAGTCTGACAGTCACAATAGCCATAATGAAACAGTCAAAGCGCCAGTCCCTGTCTCTGAGCTGGTTTTGGCGTTTTATACTGTCATAGAAGCGCTGCGTAGCCAGCTATCAGAAACAGAAAGTCGCAATCTATTTCTGACCATGCACCAAACTGTTTCGCAAGAGCGCACCTTCAAAGGGCATAGTCTTAACATCAGTCAGTTTTTAGAAGGCAATCGCCCGTCTGTACCTGATAATGAGCACCTGTTAAATAATTTGATGCAGCTGGCTTATATATGCTTATGCGACGTTGCAGGCCCTGTCGAAGCAGATGAAATGATGTTTCGAGCAGCAGAAACCGCGAAACAAAGCTATCCTAAAACATTGGTCGAAAAGTTATTCTAAAATATTAAACAAGCACGTTACGGTCGGGTACGGAATACCTTTCGATAACGTGCCTTATATAAAGGGGCTTTTATAACGTAGCTTTCATAGTGTACCCTGATACTAGACGATGAGCGGTCTAGTAGTTTAACGATCTAATCTAATAACTGAAGCGGGAAAGTAACCACGTCAAAGGCAAGGGCAAAGGGTAGCAATACTAGCTTTTGTGCGCCATTTGGACCGCTACGAGTGACGACATCTTGCTGAGTCTGTGTATAGAAGCTCACCGTATATGGTTTGGTCAGTGCGCGATAGTTTGACTGAATTAACCCTAAGTTACTAACTTGCGGATAGATAGCGCCTTTGACAGGAACACTAAAACAAAAGCGCTGAGCATTGATACGTTGATCACTCGCTGAGGTGCACTCTTTACCGTTATTTTGCAAAAAGAACTGATAGTCTGAGCGCCCAAACTCATCTTTTAATTTAGCATAAGACAATTTCATCTCACCTTGAAAGTACCCATCATTCTTGGGTACATGAAAGCTCATGTCATTATCCACTTGAATATTTTTTTGAGACAAGTTACTCAGTAAGTTCACCATTTCTATCCCACCTTGGGTAAGAACGTAGCTGTTCTTTTCTCCTACGATAACCATTGACGCGTTTGGCATTTTTGGTAACGCATGCGCAGGACGACCAAAGGCAACAATTTGATCTTCAGACAGTATCTGCTTTGTTGTGTTCGTGGTGACATGCCCGCTATTGTCTAACAATGAGCTGGTCGCACAGCCTGAGCTGGCTAGTACCGTAGCAAACAGAGCGCCTGCTATTACCTTTTTTGAATTTAATGGGTTTAACGGTTTTAATGACGCTTGCATATTCTTCTGAGTAGCATTTGTGTGGTCAGTCATGATTAGGCTTCCTTGTCTAAAAAATAGGCTTACGAAATTAACTATCGAGTTTTTATTTCTTCTCGGATGTCTGGTGAATATCGTACAGTGTTTATATGTAACTTAGCTACTTATCATCCATTGTCATATGATAGCAACTTCAGCTGAGACGGATTAATTATAATTAATCTAGCGTGATTTTGGTTCCACTCTTGGTAAAGTTCATCACAAACTGGCTTTTGAAATTGCGTACATTATTTTCGTAAGTCAGTAAGCTGCGAGTGAACTGATGATAGTCGCTCATGTTTTTTGCATTGACCATCAGCATAAAATCAAAATCACCTGATACTTCATAACAGCTCATGATTCGCGATTGCGCATCCATCAAGCGCTCAAACCGATGTTGCATTGAGGTATTAGAGCGCTCCATTTCTATCATCACTACGGCTGTCAGGCCATAACCCACTTTGTCAGGATTGACGATGGCGACTTGTTTGGTAATCACGTCACTATCTATTAGCGCTTGTATACGCCGCTGCGCCGTCGCAATGGATACATGCACTCGCTCTGCGACAGTTTTAAGCGGTAATGTCGCATCATCTTGCAGCAAGTTCAAAATAGCTTTATCAATATTATCTAAAGTATGGCTCATATCAGGACATCCTTAACAGCAGAGTTTTCTATCGATTTTTATAAATATTATCACTAAAAATTTTAATATAAGAAAATAACGATTTATATGATATCTATTTGAGATATTTATTCATCAATGAACTTATATAGAGATAATATATCAAATCACCCTAGTAAAATAGACTATACCAATCAGAACTGCTTTAAAAAAAGAGCTAGCAATTGGTTTTTATCATCTATTAATAGCTACGGTGCTTATCATGTCTATCTCAATGCTCTCCAATGTATTCGCTAATACGCTAGCAACGACTGTTGCACGTTTGCCACTACCTGCGATTTGGACGACAGGTAGCGCACAACAACGTACATTAATATTAGGGGTGTCTTTTGCCATACTGTCCAATGTGCTATTTGGCGTACTCTATGCCTATAGTAGTTTTTTGTCGCCATTATCAGGGACGCAGGTTTTTATCTGGCGCATGCTCGCGATGTGGGCAGCGTTGGTCGGATACCTGATGGTAAGTGGACGTCTGGGATTGCACATCGATAAATTGAAAGTGTTAAGAGGCGCTAAGCAGTGGGCTTGGCTGCTATTACCTACGCCAATATTCCTTAGCCAGTTTTGGTTATTTATGTGGGCGCCAGTGAATGGGCAAGGTGTGCAAACCGCGATGGGATACTTCTTATTCCCGTTAATGATGGTGGTGTTTGGTTGTGTCCTCTTTGGCGAAAAACTAAGCCGTTTGCAATGGTTGGCAGTGGCCTTTGCTGCATTGGGCGTGGGTAGTGAAGTTATCCGTACGCAAAGTGTCTCTTGGGCGACGCTATGGGTATGCGGTACGTATCCCGTTTACTACATTTTACGCCGACTGCAGGGAATTGGCGCAGTAACTGGGTTATTGGTTGATTTAACGATATTTGCGCCTTTTGCGCTGGCTTACTTGTTCTTCTTTGCCCCAAGTAGTTTGGCGCTAGTTAGCGGCTCTGGTTTCTTTATCATGATGCTAGTAGGTTTGGGTGTGCTCAGTGTCTTGGCGATGAAGACCAATATTGATGCCAGTCAAATGCTACCAGTCAATGTCTATGGCATGATGAGCTATCTAGAGCCAGCGTTGCTGTTTATCTTGGCAGTGACCGTACTAGGTAACCCATTTGAATCAGCGATGATCTATAGCTATGGTCTGATTTGGTTAGGTATTGCGTGTTTGATTGCTCATGGTGTTGAGCAATTGCGTCAGGCTAGTAGAAAGACAGCATTATCTCTAGAATATCAAATAGCATAAAAGGTCGCTAGCTAGATGTTATAAAGGTGACCATTTTATAAAACTACTACTGTACAAGGCCTACTTTTACCAACTAGCGTTTAAAATAGTTAGTTATAAACTGTTATAGACAACAAAAAAAGGACGACTCATAACTATT
>Ga0207906_1000203_pt1 | contig 34329 bp, 26 predicted proteins | sample LinPmetageLP37_FD_184050 | JGI IMG/M metagenome (GOLD analysis project Ga0207906, IMG submission 184050) | Marine viral communities from the Pacific Ocean - LP-37 (SPAdes) | ecosystem: Environmental > Aquatic > Marine > Oceanic | place: Pacific Ocean | collected 2010-06-16 | reverse complement strand
ATAATTAAGTCTATCTATATCTATGAAAAAATTTCCACCAGATGATTTTAAAATAACGTCTAAAATATCCCTTAAAAACAGCCAAACCAAACTAGTAATTGATAACGCTGACGATGAGCTGGAAAAAATAAGAAAAAAATTAGGAAAACTTCAAGACACCATGTATGCTCATGGTAAATATGCTGTTTTGGTTTGTTTACAAGGCATGGATACATCGGGTAAAGACAGCTTAATTCGTGAAGTGTTTAAAGAGTTCAATACACGCGGTGTTGTTGTAAATAGTTTTAAAGTGCCTACAGAATTAGAACTCAAACATGATTATTTATGGAGACATTATATAGCACTTCCCGTACGCGGAAAGTTTGGGGTTTTTAATAGAACACATTATGAAAATGTGCTGGTTACCAGAGTACATCCAGATTATGTTTTAGGCGAAAATATTCCAACTATAAATTCTTTAGATGATATTGATGATGCTTTTTGGGACACTCGCTTTGAAGAAATAAATAATTTTGAAAAGCATATTGCTGAAAATGGGACTATCATATTTAAATTCTTTTTGAACCTTTCAAAAAAAGAACAAAAACACAGACTACTGCGTCGTTTAAATAAACAAGAAAAAAATTGGAAATTCTCTCCTGGCGATTTAAAAGAACGCAAGCTTTGGGATGTCTATCAAGATTGTTATGAAGATGCCATTAACAAAACTTCCAAACCACATGCGCCGTGGTATCATATTCCTGCTGACGATAAAGATTCTGCACGTTATTTAGTGGCTAAAATCATGTATGATACCTTAAAAGAGTATACTGATATTAAAGAACCAGCACTTGATGATGATATTAAAGGTAATTTAGAAATGTATAAACAGCAACTTGAAAGCGAATAATTAAGTTTTATGATTTTATTTAGAATTCAAGCCTGCATTTTATAGTATTTTTAAACTTTAATTATAAAAAACATGATGTTAAGAACACTCACTATTTTATGCTGTTTATCACTTTCAATCAGTTCATATTCACAAACCGATGAAGAGGTTATTAAAAAAATATATAGCACTTCATTATCAAATGGTCAAAGTTATGACTGGTTAAATTATCTTTCCAATCAAATAGGAGGCCGTTTATCCGGCTCACTAAATGCTGAAAAAGCTGTGGCATGGGGAAAAGAACAATTGGATAGTTTAGGTTTAACAAAAGTTTGGTTGCAACCAGTAATGGTGCCTAAATGGGTACGTGGTGCAAAAGAATACGCATATATTCAAAGTGTTCCCGGAAAAACAACTACGGTTAATATTTGTGCACTTGGTGGTTCAGTGGCAACACCAGCTTTGGGTATTAAAGCAAATGTTGTTGAGGTTCATGATTTTGAAGAACTTGCGGCATTAGGCGAACAAAATATTGCTGGTAAAATCGTGTTTTTTAACAGACCCATGCAGGCTGATTTAATCAATACTTTTGAGGCCTATTCAGGGGCTAATAATCAACGCACTCAAGGCGCTGCCCAAGCTGTTAAATATGGTGCAGTTGCTGTTATTGTTCGCTCTATGAATTTACGTTTGGATGATTATCCTCATACCGGGAATATGCATTATGGAGATTTACCTGAAAATCAACGCATCCCAGCAGCAGCTATAAGCACCAATGATGCCGAGTTATTGAGCACTATGTTAGAGCTTGATAAAAACATACAATTCTATTTTAAGCAAAGTTGTAAGCAACTTAAAGATGTTCAATCTTATAATGTTATAGGTGAAATTACAGGAAGTGAATTTCCTAATGACTATATGGTTGTTGGCGGGCATCTTGATTCCTGGGATTTAGGTGATGGCTCTCATGATGATGGTGCGGGTATTGTGCAATCTATGGAAGTGTTAAGACTGTTTAAAAAATTAGGCATTAAACCAAAACATAGCCTTAGAGTGGTGTTGTTTATGAATGAAGAAAATGGACTAAGAGGCGGAATAAAATATGCAGGAGAAGCCAAACAAAAAGGTGAAAATCATGTTTTTGCTCTGGAAAGTGATTCTGGTGGATTTACACCACGTGGATTTTCATTTGAATGCAATGACGCTGTTTTAAATAAAGTGCAAGACTGGAAATCCTTATTTAAGCCCTATTTAATTCATTATTTTGAAAAAGGACATAGTGGATCTGATATTGGACCATTAAAGACGGATACCAATGTGTTGGTAGGTTTAGAACCAGATTCACAACGCTATTTTGATTATCACCATACCAAAATAGACACCTTTGATGCTATTGATAAACGTGAACTTGAATTGGGAGCTGCAACCATGGCTTCCTTGGTGTATTTGTTTGATAAATATGGAGTTAAATAATAATATTTCTATGAACAGGTTTTTGTTAATATTCATATTGATTAGTTTTCAAATGCAATCACAAACAGACATGAAATCATCACTTCCATATTATGAAATTCCGGATTATCCTGAATCTTATACCGCCGGAAGTGTAGCTGCCAGAATGTTGGATGGTTTGGGTTTTAGATATTATTGGGCTACTGAAGGATTACGTGCTGAAGATTTGGCTTTCAGACCAAATGAGGATGCGCGCACCAGTGCCGAAACTATAGATCATATTTATGGATTGTCTCAAATCATAGTTAATGCCACAATGAAAAAGGCAAATGGAGGAGATATTAAAGAAACTGAAATGACTTTTGAAGAAAAACGAAAGGCAACCCTTGAAAATATAAAAACTGCTGCTGATATATTGAGAACTAGTGATGATATTTCTCAATTCAAATTAATCTTTGGTGAGCGTGAATTTCCATTCTGGAATAATATTAATGGCTCCATTGAAGATGCCGTTTGGCATTGTGGGCAAATAGTATCCTTTAGGCGATCTTCTGGTAATCCATATAATTCAAAAGCAAGTGTCTTTACTGGTAAAGTTAGGGAGTAATTTATTTTTTTGAATATTATTTTACGTTAAGTTTAAGTATGATGAAAATCATTTTTTATTTGATTTTAAAATAAGACCTTATAAGTCAGTTTTATAGGTCTAATTAAAATCAATCTGTTATGAATCCTTTCATGTCATTTATCGTAATTTTTATTTTGTTTTTCTTATTAGGGATACGTATTGTATTTGAATATAAACGTGCCTTAAAATTTAGGTTTGGTAAATATATAAATACACTACAGCCGGGGTTTAGATGGATTATACCCTTTGTAGAAACCATTCAGGTTGTTGACATTCGCGTCATCACCATTAACGTCGTGTCACAGGAAGTGATGACTGAAGACAATGTACCATGTAGCATTGATGGCGTTGTTTTTTTTAAGATTAACAGTCCTGAAAAGGCTGTTCTGGAAGTTGAGGAATACAAATTTGCCATTACACAACTTTCCCAAGCTGCATTAAGGGATGTTTGTGGTAAAGTGGAGTTGGATACCATTTTGTCTAAACGCGAGGAAATGGGAAAAAACATTAAGAAAATTGTTGAACAGGAAACCAATCAATGGGGTATTGAGATTATTGATGTCAAAATTAAAGACATTCAATTACCAGAAAACATGCGTCGTATGATGGCAAATCAAGCAGAAGCAGAACGTTCAAGACGTGCCAAAATTATTTTAGCATTAGCTGAAGAACAAGCTGCCGGTAAGTTGCTGGAAGCTGGTAAGTTAATTGATCAGTCTCCATCGGCCATTAAATTAAGGCTTTACCAAACCCTATCTAATATTGCTGCAGAGAAAAATTCAACTATTCTTTTCCCTTTCCCAGAAGAATTTTTGCCGAGTAAAAGGAAGAAAAAATAAAGTATGAATTGGTTCTTGCAGTTGTTCTAGTTCCATAATTTGTGTTTTTAAGTTTTATTCTAAAACTTCATAAATAGTTACCGGTTTCACTTTGTTTTTCATGGTAATTTCACCTAATTTTTTACACGGAAAGGATTCTTTTATGAGTTCATAGCAACTTTCGGTAATTATAATTTGATTTTCTTTCGCGGCATCCTGCAATCTGGCTGCTGTATTTACCGTATCACCAATGACTGTATAATCCAATCTTTTTAAACTTTCTGATCCTATATTTCCGGAAATCATTTCACCACTTTTTATTCCAATAGAGACTTTTGGTATAAATTCTTTTTTTAATTCAGAAATAGGTAAACTTTTTATTTGGTTTCGAACTGCCAATGCGGCATCTACGGCACGATCTAAATGGTAATCACCTTTAAAAACAGCCATTACAGCATCACCAATGAATTTATCTATAAATCCGTTTTGAGCAATAATTTCCTTTACCATGACATCAAAATAGGAGTTAATAAGTTTTACTACACTATCAGGTACTGTATTTTCACTAATTGCCGTAAAACCGCATAAATCTATAAACATTACGGTGGCATTTATAGTTTCATTGGTCATTATTGATGATTCATACGCTCTGCTATTCATAAAATTCAAAACGTTTTCATCCACATACATTTTTAAAATATTATTTTCTTTTATGGCTTGCAACGTTTGCTTCAGTTGGTTTACATTTTTTAATGTTTTTTCAACGGTTATATTTAAATCGTCAAAATTTATAGGTTTTGTAATAAAATCAAAAGCACCACTGTTCATAGCGGTTCTTATATTAGCCATATCTCCATAAGCAGAAACAATGACCGATTTGATAAGCGGTTTTAATTCATTTATTTTGCTAAGTAAAGTAAGTCCATCCATTTCAGGCATATTAATATCACTTAAAACAATATCAATATCCGGATTATCAGAAATTTTAATTAAAGCATCTTTTCCGTTTATTGCAAATACAAATTCGTATTCATTTTCTCTTATTTTTTTACGAAATTTTTGCTTTATAAGTATTTCTAAATCAGTTTCGTCGTCTACAACTAAAATTTTTGCTTTCATATTAATTTTTTCAGAATAGATTTTAAGTTGTTAAAATCTAAGGGTTTGGTTAAAAACTCATCAGCTCCAAGTCGTTTAGCATTTGAATAATTTTCGGCATCTCCATAAGCAGTAATCATCATAACAATGGGAGGGGGCGTGACATATTTTTTTTTAATTTGTTCTAAAAGATCCAATCCGCTCATACCGGGCATATTAATATCAGATAAAATTAAAACAGCCTCTTGTTTCATCTCCTTTAAAGTTGATAAAGCTTCTTCACCGGAAAATGCAAAGACAAATTCAAGTTCGCTATTTTTAATTTCTTTTCTAAAACGTTGAAGAAAAAGTGATTGGATGTCTTTTTCATCGTCTACTACTAATATTTTCATTTTATAATTTTTTTAGGTTAATTATTTCAATTATAATTTTTAAGATAATTGAATGGTAAACGTTGTTCCTTCATTTTCTTTTGTTTCCACTTTCAAATCTCCACCATGTACTTTTACAATATCATAGCTTAAGCTCAATCCTAAACCGGTTCCCTCTCCGGTAGGTTTGGTGGTAAAGAAAGGTTGAAAGATTTTATCTAACACTTTTTTTGGAATCCCGTTGCCATTGTCTTTTACCATAATTATAACTTTGTTTCCAACTTTTTTGGTGCTAACCCAAACCGTTGGTTCATAGCTGTTATCACCCTGAGCTTGTTGAAGTTTCTTTTTTTCAGTTACCACATAAAAGGCATTGGTTATTAAATTTAAAATAACACGACCCATATCTTGTGGGATGATGTTGATGTTCCCAATGGAATCATCAAAATCCGTTTTCATGGTGGCATTAAACGATTTGTCTTTGGCGCGTAAACCATGATACGCCAACCGCAAATATTCATCAGCTAAAGCATTAACGTCGGTTGGTTCTTTAATTCCGGTGCTGGTTCTGGAATGCTGTAACATCCCTTTAACAATGGCATCCGCACGTTTTCCATGGAAATTTATTTTATTTAGATTTTGTTTAATATCTTCTGCTATATTTTTCACTTCCGTCAAATCATTTTTATCAATATCTTCAATCATTTCATCTATTAACTCAAAACTGACCTCTGAAAAATTATTGACAAAATTCAATGGATTTTGAATTTCATGGGCAATACCAGCCGTGAGTTCACCTAAAGAGGCCATTTTTTCCGCTTGAATTAATTGAGATTGTGTTGCTTTTAATTCTAAATAGGCTTTTTCTATTTCTTTAGCTTGAGCTAATTCTTTTTCTTGTGTTTTTGCGCGTTCTTTTCGTATAGTGCTTGCTTTTTGAAAGCGATGGATTTGGAATCCTACTAATACGAGAAGAATAAAATAAATTAAATACGCCCACCAGGTTTGCCACCAAGGCGATAAAATGGTAAATTTAAACTCGGCGGGTTTGCTCCAAACCCCATCAAAGCCTTTCGAAGCAACTTTGAATGTGTAGCTTCCAGCAGGTAAATCTCTGTAATTCTCACTGGTTATTTTATCAGAAACTGGACTCCAGTTTTTATCAATTCCCTCTAAAAAGTAGCTATAGACTACTTTATCGGGGTTATCAAATTGAAACCCATTGTAATTGAAACTTAAATAATTTTGGGTAGAGGGTAAGGTTAAGCCCACTGGCAAATTGTAGGGGCCTTCAACGGTATTCCAGTGCATACGGTCTTTAGAATTTTCCAATTCATTTTTTAGGATTAAAAGTGTATCCTTGCTTGACACCCATGCGGTATCTAATGCTTTCCTGTTTTTTTGAATACGAACCATATCTTTAAATACTTGCTTTTTGTCTAAGATATTCAATCCGGTAATATAGGTTGATTTGTCAGCGTTATCATCCTGAATGGAATCGATGACAGTTAACATAATCCCATTAACTCCAGCCCACAGCCTCCCATTGTTGTCAAAGGAAAAACTGTTTTCTGAAAAATCTACCTGATCTAAACCTTGCTTTTGGCCTAAAGTTTTTATTTTCCAGTAGGGATGAATATTATTTTCTTGTTCAATGGGATGAAGTATGGTTAATCCTTTAGATGTTCCGTTAAATATTTCACCATTGTGTGTAATTAGGTCATATACGTCGTTAGCTCCTAAGCCTTCATTAGTTGTAAACGTGGTAAGTTCTTTTTTTTGCTCATTAATAAGCTGTACACCTTTTTCTGTTGCAGCCCAAACATTTTGATGTTCATCAAACATTAAAGAATAAACTATATCTGATATTAAGCCTTCGGTTTGTGTTAATCGAGTACGCGTATTGTTTTTTGGATCTATTTTTTGAATACCTGTACCTATAGTTCCAATCCAAATATGGTTTGCGGCATCACGTAAAAAAATATTATTTCTCACTTTAGTTTCTTCAGCAGTTTCTTCACAATATTTAAAAATGGAATGGTCCAGATCAACCGTTTGTATTTCTCCTGCTGAACCACCCATCCACATAAGTCCATTTTCATCTTCTAAAACGGCTATGATATTGTTTGTTTTTAAGCCTTGTTCCGTTGTAAGTTGTTGTATAGTTTCTTTTTTGGGATCAATGATACTTATTCCAAATCCAGAACCAGTAGCCCAAATTCTACCTTTCGAATCTTCGGTTAATCTCGAATTTCTTGCGTTTACAAGACCTTGCTCAACGCCTAAATGTTTGATGGTTTGTGTTTTTGGATCATAAAGATCAATGCCATTGTAGGTACCAATCCAAGTATCACCATCTTTTGTTTTTAAAGTACTCCATACCTCATTGCTGGTGAGCCCATCATTGATACCATAATTTCCTGGTCTTCCATTTTTTGGATCTAATTTGTATAACCCACCTTGCACAATAGTAGTCCAAATTTGTCCTTGTTTATCTTCCAGTGTATTAAATAAAACCTGGCGCCCTTTATTGATGTCAAATTTTACCAGCTCTTTTTTTGTTTCATCAAAAGAAAAGAGCAAGCCATTCTCTGATCCCAACCAAATTTTACCAGCTTTATCTTGGTAAATATAGCTGATCCCTAAACTTTCTTTTAAACCTTGTTCTTGGGTGAATTGAGAAATAGTTGTTTTAGCCCCATTTATAATTTGAACTCCTCCGCCATTTCCTATCCAAATTTTACCACCTTTATCCTGATAAAATGTATAGATAAAGGGATTAAATAAGCCGTTTTCAGTGGTTAAGGTTTTGTTTTTTTTATGTTTTAAATCAATAATATTAACTCCTTTGTTTGATGAAAGCCAAATGAGACCCTCTTTATCTTGAAAGGGAGTTATAGTGAAATTACCAAGTAAGCCGTGTTTAGTATCCAATCGTCTAATGGTATTTGCTTCTAAATCAACAATATTATAACCAACAGTATTATTACATAACCACATTTTACCATCACTGGCTTCTATCATGTCGTATTCAATACCAAAATCTAATGATGGACTACTTAATTCATAAATAAGCTGTGCCTTAAAGTCCATAATTGAGATTGAATTTTTATCGTTTCCTAACCAAAGCCTGCCTTTAGAATCCAGAAGCATAGAATAAGTTCTGCTTGGATTTAGGCCTTGTTCTGGACCATAGATTTCCAAATTTTCTGAATCGTATTTTGCAATGCCAGTTTCTGCGCCAATCCAAAGCATGTCGTCATCATCAATTATAACAGATAGTGCCTTACCAGGAAGACCAAAGTTCACATCAGCTTGCATAATACCTCTGCTTGCATTAGGCATATTAATAAGATATCCTGCTTTTACAATTTTAGGACTCCCTAAAGGAATTGTTTTTATGCTGATTTTTGCTGATGGAAGGGTATTTAAATCAAAATTAGTTTCTGGTAAACTATTCCAATCTAATGGTTTGGTGGTTAAAGGGGCTTTTAATTTATAAGGAATATCAATATTAAATGGTTTTGAAGGGATGTTATTCCAGCTAAATTTTTTAGTTATAATAGGTTCTGATTTCGAGTTGTCTGCGGTAACCCACTGAATGGTATCTGTTTTAGAAAACTCAAATTTTTTGGTCAACGGTTGTGCAAATTCACTATTTAATTCCGGGAAAGGAGGTGTTTTGCCCGCGTTATTACATGCCAGTAAAAAAAAGACACTTAAAAATAAAATGGTATATTTTTGTTTTTTTGAAGTTGGTTTTTTCATTTTCATTTTTTTTAATTTACGTGAATTTGTCTTAATTATTTAATTGTAATACATGCCTTTATTTTAGATCCAAATTAATATTTTTAATTGTTATCATTGTTTTTAGAAAGATAATATAATTTTAAATTTGGTACCTGAGCCCTCTTTTGTTTCCACTTTCAATTCTCCGTTATGTGTTTTTACAATATCATAGCTTAAGCTCAATCCTAAACCGGTGCCTTGTCCGGTAGGTTTGGTGGTAAAGAAAGGTTGGAAAATTTTATCCACCACTTTTTGTGGAATTCCGTTTCCATTATCTATTACAGCTATTAAAATTTTATTGCCTTCCTTTTTTGTATTAACCGAAACGGTTGGTTCATAGCTGTTGTCACCCTGAGCTTGTTGAAGGGTTTTTTTCTCAGTAACGGCATAAAATGCATTGGTAATTAAATTTAAAATTACACGACCCATATCTTGAGGGATGATGTTGATTTTTCCAATGGATTCATCAAAATCCGTTTTCATGGTGGCATTAAACAATTTGTCTTTGGCACGTAAACCATGATAGGCCAACCGCAAATATTCATCTGCAAGTTTATTAATATCTGTAGGTTCTTTAATCCCACTGCTACTTCGGCTGTGCTGCAGCATACCTTTTACAATGCCATCCGCACGTTTACCATGATGGTTTATTTTTTGAAGGTTTTGTTTGATGTCATCCAATATTTCACTGACCAGTTCTTCATCTCTTTCTTCTTGGGCCTTTCCTCTTTCTTCTTGAATTTCTTGAATGAGTTCATTACTGACTTCTGAAAAATTATTGACAAAATTTAAAGGGTTTTGTATTTCGTGGGCAATACCAGCAGTGAGTTCACCTAAAGAGGCCATTTTTTCAGCTTGAATTAATTGTGATTGTGTGGCTTTTAATTCAACCAAAGCATCTTCTGTTTTTTTCTTGGCTGCTTTTAAATTCTCCAAATCAATTTGTGCTTGTTTTGCTAATTGTTCAGCTTGTTTTAAATCATTAAATCGGATATAGGTTTGTTCAAAAACCTTGGCAAAGCGTTTAAAAATATCATAGGCTTCCGGTACGGGCTCATAAGAAATAAACATGAGGTAACCTTGAGAGAAAAAGGTACAATGAATAATTTGAAAGGTTGGAAAGGTGATACCTTTTTGCTTCATATTTTCCATTATAATATTCTTGAAAATTGGAATACTGGATAAATAAGCGTAGTGATCTTTCAATTCCTGACCTCCTTGTTCTTTTACGAAAATTGATTCGCCTCTTTGTGAGGCTTTATAGATAGGCAGATAAATATCTTTTGAACTGTCTGTTTTAAAAGATGGCTGAAGACCATGAACCGAACCCATCCATGCAGTAGCAGCTTTTTTATCTGAATCCCAAATGTTAAAGCCACATGCAAAAGGAGGTATTCCTAATTCTTGCACTTGTTGAAACAATAACAAGGCAGTTTCTTGCAGTTCTTCACTTTTCTGCATAGCCATTGTTCTTGCACGAACGCGTTCTAATGCCAATTGAATTTGTGATTCTTTTGCCTGTGCTTCAGCTTTTTGCAGATCGAGAAAACGTGTGTAAGACTGCTCGAAAACCTGCCCAAACCGCAAAATAATTTTGTTGTCCTCTTCTGAATATGGAATCGATGCATAGTTTGCAAGAATCAACATGATATTGGGATTAATAGCAATTGATCGCGCCATCCCTCTGCTCATAATGAACTCATTTTCGGCTTTTGAAAATACATGAGACCCACCATGTTTGAGCAAATGCTGATGCCATTGGGTATGTTCTTCTTTGGTTAGAATGTCAGTATAAAATGAAACAGATTTTTCTTGAGCTTCTCTCAAATTATTAAACATGGCGATATCCAAGTATGGCGTATTAAATCTCATAGGTTTGGACATGCCCTTGGAAGCAGTCCAAAATTTGTAATCCTGACTAATATCATTATTGGCAAAACTAACATGCATGAATTTGAATTCCAATTGTAGCAATTGTTCCGAAACCACGGAAATTACATCTAACAGTTCTTCACTTTTATGCATTGCCATACTCCTAGACCGTACACGCTCTAAAGCAGCTTCAATTCGTGCTTCTCTTACCTGCGCTTCTGCTTTTTGTAAGTCTAAAAAACGTGTATAGGTCTGCTCGAACACTTTTCCGAAGCGTTTAAAAATGTCATGTGCTTCTGGGACTTCTTCATAGGTGATAAAAAGTAAAAATCCTTCGTTGAATCTTACCAGATGATTGAATTGCTGTGTTGGCAGATTTATTCCTGCCTTCTCAAATAGTTCAAAAGTCCCTTTAAGTTCTGGAAGCGATTCCATGTAATTGTAATGCTCAACCAAATTTTTTCCTTTTTGTCCATAAACAAAGAATCCTTCTTCATTTTTAATGGCTTTGTGCCAAGGTTTCAGGCTTTTGTGTTGCGTTAATGGCAATACAAAGGAGTCTTGAAGTTCACCTTCACTACTCATATTGCAAATACTCGATTTTTTGTCTTCGGACAGAATATTGTAGCCACAGCTCCAGGCTGGAATATCCAATGCCTGCACCTCAAGGAACAAGGTGTTTGCGGCTTCGGGCAACTCGTCGCTACGTTGCATGGCCATAGTTCGAGAACGCACTTTTTCTAAAGCAGCTTCAATTTGTGCTTCTCTAGCTTGTGCTTCAGCTTTTTGAAGATCATTGAAACGTGTATAAGTCATATCAAACACTTTTCCGAATCGTGCCAAAATATCAAGATTTTCTTCGGAAAGTGGTTCGCTGGAGATGGTCTGTAAACCTCCAAAATTGCTAAATGTAAAGGAAGCAACATATCTATCTAGTGCTCGATTTGCTTTTTTTGCTTTATTGGAAAACCTTTTAAACTCTGTTTCATTATATAAATAATCGTCATATATTTTCTTTTCCTTTCCCTCTAAAATATAGACAAATTTTGTTTTTTTTGCCTTCCATGCCTTTATAGTAGCATGATGATAAGGGTAGTCCTCAAACTTCATATAATAAGATTCGGGTTCTGTTCCGCCTTCTGGATTTATAGCCCAAATCATATTAGAATTGTCAGCTTCGTTTATTATATTAATAATGCACCATGTTAATGAGAAATCTAGTTTGGTCAATTCATCTAGAACAGTAGCTACAAGATCTGATAATTCATTGGAATGTTGCATTGCCATTGCTCTGGCTCTAACACGCTCTAATCCTAGTTCTATCTGTGATTCTCTTGCTTGTGCTTCAGCTTTTTGCAGATCAAGAAAACGCGTATAGGTTTGTTCAAAGACTTTAGTGAAGCGTTTAAGAATACCATTTTCATCTTCAGAAAACTTTTCCCCTAAATGGTTGATGATGAAAATGCTGGTATGTTGTGATACACAACAGGATCGTGTATATCCTCCTGGGGAGGTCAAGATTTCCTTTTTCTCTCTATCATCTAGCATTGACCACGGTTCATGCTTAAATAAATGGGTGAAAAATTCCTTTTTCTCTTTTTGTTTGTATTCTTCAGTAAAAAAACCTGGACCCTTTTTAATGCCTTTTAACAGATTGGTGTAAAAGGGTTTATCAAAACGTGGAACATGCACTTCCTCAGAAGTATTGGCGGTTCCGCCGGATCCCCAGCAATGAAGTTCTTTATCTATTTCACTATTTATTGCTATAAATGATCCTCCATTAATACCGATATTCAAATTCAGTAATTCCTGATGCACTATATGGATAACTTCTTGTAATTCCGAAGTAGTATGCATTGCCATTCCTCGTGCTCTAACTTTTTCCAAGCCTAATTCTATCTGTGCTTCTCTTGCCTGTGATTCTGCTTTTTGTAGATCTAAAAAGCGAGTATAACTTTGTTGGAATACCTTTCCAAAACGCATTAGGGTTTTATTCTCTTCCTTGGTATATGGGATACCTTCGAAATTCTCGATGTACAGGCCAACGTTATCAAGCAATACGGTTGATCCGGCGAGGCCTGGGCAACTAAAATAAAATTCCTTTACTTCCTTTGGTAAGTCAGGAATGAGATTTAAAAGAACTTGGTAAAATTTATTTTTTTCTTCGAAATTTAGATTTGTTACAAAAAAACCTTGTCCTTTCTCTTTCGCTTCCTCAAATTGAAGTGCCCATACTGAATCAAAATATGGGGTTGTTATTTTAGACGGTATTTCCTGCTTATCGGCAATCCAAAAATGCCAATCGCCTTTTGGTTGATAATCCACTACAAATCCTGCATGATCAAGATTGATATTTAAATAAAGAAACTGCTCATAAACTTTTTTTATAACATCTTTTAACTCCTCACTTTTTTTCATAGCCATGGTTTTTGCACGAACTATTTCCAAAGCTGTTTCTGTTTTTAATTCAGTAATTGAGTTTTCAATGATGTTAGTAAGCTCCTTTTTTTCTTTAGCCAACAAATCTTTATCATTTTGAATAACCGTAACAATTTTATTTAGGTCTTTGTGCATGATATTTTTTTTGAAATTTTTAAAGTAATGTTTAAAACAGTTTGGTTTATGTAAGTTAATATTTTTAAAATCAAATGTTAGTTTTTAAAACTCCAATAACACTGCGTGTTATCGCTCCAATCCAATTGAATTGGTGGTTTTGCCTTCTGACAATAATTTTCTGCGTATGTTCCTGAAGAATTTTATCATGGTCACTTTTTGTTTTTGCAGTCCCTTTAGGGACGTTATGTTGGTAGCTGTTTTGGTTTTAAATGCTTGCTTGTGCCTTTAGGTACAATATATTAAAATATTGGTTTTAAAATAAAGCGTTCGTCAAATTCAATATTAAACTCATTTAACAATTGTAAATATTCGTCTTGAAACGATACTGATTTATGATGCACTTCTTGATTTTTGATATAATGCATCACATTTGATATTTCTGATTTAGAATATGAAAACGCACCATACCCTGCTTGCCATGAGAATTTACCGTTAACAAATCCTTTTTTGTTAATCCATTTGGATGAATCTTGTTTTACTTGTTTCATTAAGTCCGACAAGGATTGCGTTGGCCGCATGCCAAACAGGATATGGATGTGGTCTGGCATTCCGTTAATTTGTAACACCTTGTGGTTGTGGTTTTGAATAATGCCTGTAATGTATTTGTACAATTCGTCCTTCCATTCTTTATTTATGAGGCTCTGCCTGTTTTGAACCGCAAAAACCGTCTGGATATGTATTTGCGTGTATGTGTTTGCCATAACTTGTGTTTATATTCCGTACCTAAAGGCACGGGTTTCGTTTCAATTTTTTGTTTCTACCAATATTTCATCCCTAAAGGGACGTGAAATCGTGTCGCCCGTTATTTCTATCACAATCTCGCCAATGGCGTATTTCAGGTAATTGGTGATTTTGCCTTCTGACAATAATTTTTTGCGGATGTTACGGAAGAGTTTTATCATATATTATTTCTTTTTGCCAATTCATTTTCTATCAATAAAAGTACTTTATTGGTCTTTTCCAATGCGATTCTTTTTTGTACTGTGGACCATTTTCTCATAGCACCTCTAAAAGTCCACATATTTAAAAATTCCTGATCATTTAACCAAGCTCCATAATCTGTAGGGATATAACCATTCATTTCAAAATCAAATCTAAAATACTTCTGCATTAAAGGAGTAACAACCGCTGGCCATAGTTGATCTTCTATCCTTTTTGTTTCCTGCATTAGGGTTGGATATATCACCTCATAAAGATTTGTCAATTTCATTCGTAGGGAGTCGTTTTCAATAAGTTCAAGTCCAGAGGATTTAAGGGTTTCAAAAGCTGCAGATGTTAATACGACATCAGGAGATGTTTCGCCTTCATTTAAATAACGGGGCAAGGAATCGTTATATTCTCTTTTGTTATCCATAAGGTCAGTAATATAATCTATACACCATGCACCTCGAACTTGTTTTTTAATATCCAATTTCAAATTAAAAATATTGGCTTCAAGATTCGATTTTATTTCTGACATTATTTTTGTTTCTCTAGAATGTTGCTTTCGTTGCTCGTTCCAGTTATTAATTTGTAGTGCGATCAAAATACCAATCACCACAAGCACAATTTCGCCAATAGCGTATTTAAGGTAGTTGGTGGTTTTGCCTTCTGATAATAATTTTTTGCGGATGTTACGGAAGAGTTTTATCATATTTTAACTTGTTTTGTCATTTCGAACATAGTGAGAAATCTTATTATGGGATTCCTCGTCGCTTTGCCCTGTCGGAACGACATGGTGGTTTTTACGGATAAGCCTAAAACCCCTAAGGTTCTTTTTAATACTTGTTCTTGTTGTTCCATTTTTCCATTTTTATAATTTAATTTATAAATAGCTCAACCACCATTTATCTTTATTATTAGCTTTATAAATCATGTACTTTTTACAAAATGGATAGAAAAGAAGTACCACAGAAATCCAGACCAAATATACTACCCAAAGCGAATAGCCATAGTTGATGAGTTTAGCGTTTGCAAAAACCTCTGCTGTTAAAATCATATCCCGCCAATTGCCTCCAAAAATCAGGATACCCATAATTGCCAATACATGAATGACCAACACATGTAAAAAGTAAAAGAAAAACGGCACGCGTCCAAACACCAAAAAGAAATCGGTGAGTTTGTTTTTAACGGTTTCAATGCCATACAAAAACAATAAGGAAGGGCCCATTGTAATTAAAACAAAAGCCAAAGATGGTGGGTATTTGGTCACATTAAAAAACGATAAAATGGTTTTTGTGCTAGTATCTTGCAGGGTCCAAGGCACTAAATCGCCATAAATATTGATGCCCCTTAAAACAAAAAACAAGGCTATGGCGCCAAAACCTAAACGCAGCAGCCATTTTTTTCTAACATTTACATCAAAATCTTTTTGGTAAAATTCACCAAAACAATAACCTAAAACCATCAATCCTATCCATGGTAAAACAGGATAAAACACGCCTATATCATTACCATCCCCTAAAGGAATAAAGCTTTTTTGATGTAATAAATACCAAACAACGGATTTAAAACCAGAACCACTCATTACTATTCCATCCAATGCATTATGACCCACTATAATGATAGATCCGATTATTAATAAGCTTTTTCTTGATAAGTAAATTAAAAAAGATAAGCTAATCATACTAAACCCTATAGCCCAAATAACTTGAAGAATAAGTCTACTATAACTTATATCGAATTTCCAAATTAAATTATTAACTGCAATTTCCAAAAAAATAAGCCAGATACCGCGTGTAAAGAGGAACTTAAACAATTCGTTTTTTGTCTTTTTGCTGCCATACAAAAAGGCCGATGTGCCTGCCAAATAAACAAATACCGGTGCGCAGAAATGGGTAATGAAGCGCGTAAAAAACAGCATGGGCGTGGTGGTATCCAAATTGGTTGGGTCTATAAAAAAAGAGCCATAATGAAAATAATCGCGTACATGGTCCAATGCCATAATGACCATGACCATGCCTCTTAAAATGTCTATGGATTCTATTCTGGTTGATTTAATTTTTATCATTTGTTGTCATTTGTAATGAAGAGTCCTGTTATTTTATGATTGTTTTTAGTTAAATCCCACTTTTCCTTTAACCGATTCAAATAGTTTTTTAGAATCATAGCCAATGCCATCTTTAAAAACAATTTCCATGTTTCTAATATTCCTGATATTGGTTTCCAAATTTCCACCTATCAATATTAAATCTGCCGTTTTACCAATTTCCAAGGTTCCAATAGTTTTTTCCCTTCCAAGAAATTTAGCACCGTTTAGGGTGCATATTTTTATTACATCTACAAGTGGGAATCCTTCTTCAACTAAAATTTCAACAGTCCGTCTATTTGAATAACCTGCTACGGTCCTTCCTGCACCTGTTGGATCTGTTCCGGCAACAAGGATTCCTCCTTTATCATAAAACCGTTTGACCCATATTAGGTTTTTATGAAATAAATCAAAAGCCAAAGAATCATTATTTATCACTCGGTCATAGGTTCTCTTTACATCGGTAAAAATTTCAGTTGCCAGTGCAGGTTCACCGCCACCAGGAATAATTTCTCTGCCAGTAAAGGGTTCAAAAACATTTGGTGTTGTTGTAATAGCTGTACCGTTTTTAATGAGTAAATCAATGAGGTTGTTCATTTTTTCGCTATCAATACCTTCTTTAGATAATGCATTACGTGCTTCAAAAGGATCGCACATATCAGCTTCTTTATTAACCATGAAATCAGACGAGACCATGAAACCGTGTTCTAAATTGTCAATTCCAATTGTTGATGCCTCCTCATAGGTTAGTGAGCATAAATGCCCGGTAACCTTTAAACCGCGTTTGTGGGCTTCTTCAACACAAATCTTAAGATCTTCCTTCGTAATATGATTGTAAACTTTGAATGATGTCACCCCTTTATCAGCCCAATAATTAACTATTTTTGAGACTTCGGCAGTGCCTTGAATAAATCCAAGTTCTGGTATATCATAGCCTTCACGTTCTATAAATGGACTCGTTACATCCATTTTTGGCCCAGTCATTTTACCTTCACTAATCCATTTTTTTACATTCAAATCTGTTTGTGGTTGTATGCTGCCACCTGTTCTCATGGTCGTTACTCCGCCTGCTAAATAAAGTCTGGGAAAAGTAAATGTCATTTGTCCAACACTAAACCAGTTTTCAAAAGGTTTGGAATAGAATAAGTGCTCGTGAAGCATGACTAATCCGGGAATGATGGTTTTTCCAGTGCCATCAATCAATAAGCTTTCCTCTGGAATTGTTATATCTGAATTATTCCCAATCTGGACAATTTTATCATTTTTAATTACTAAAGTTTGATGGTGTTTTATGTCTTTTCCACTGCCATCAATAACTGTTACATTGGTTATGGCTACGTAAGTAGTATCAACAGTTATAAATGCTTTTACTTGTGGTGTAAAATTTTGTGCGGAAAGTTGACATATTAATAGAGCGTTAATTGCGAAAATTATAAGATTTTTTTTCATTTGTTAAATATTTTTTTTAAAAGGATGCCTTTTTTGGTAGCTTAAATTTCTCCAAATCCATTCCAATGGTCCAAATTGAAAATACTTTAGCCAAATTGGACTCAAAATTAATTGGAAGATCCATATTGCAAATACAATGTATAATAATTCATAGCGTTGAAAGGTTCCAAACAACCCAAAACCAGCACCTGTAAAAATAAACATCGCAAATACCGAGTGCATTACATAATTGGTCAATGCCATTTTGCCAACAGCTGATAAACTCTTCTTTAACCAGTTTAAAATAGGCAGCTTACAAAATAGCATGATAAGGGCAACGTGCCCCATGGCAACAGGTACTCTTCCTAAATCATAAGTCAAGTATGATTTGGAAAATGCCAACATTGAAAATTGATTATCAATAATTAATTGGGTTTCGTAATAGTTGACAGATAAACCAATGCCATAACCTACTACTGCCATTAGCCCATAAAAACGATATGATTTTTTTGCGGCCAGGATTTTTAATTTAAATAATGCAATACCTAAAAGCATCATGCTCAACACGTCCCATAAATCATATCTATAAGGGAAATGTTCGTTATACTTTAGGTTTATTGGGGCAAGAAAAGTGACAACATCAAAATATCCTTTACGCATGTTGGTGTTATACTCATCGACGCCTTCTGGGGATCTTTCCCATGCTCTTGCTTCCCATTTTCGGTCTGCCTCTTTAAGTTCTTTTGATAATGCTTTGCCTTCCGACTTATAGGATTGAGCAAGTTCTACTTGTTCAACAAATTTCACATCCTTACGATGGTCAGAGTAGTTCCACAAGGCACCTGTGGAAAATAAAAACAAAGAAATGAGTATTAATTTTTTTGGTGCCATATACCTGAAAGAAAACACTAAGAATCCCATTAATGCATAATTGTATAAAATTTCACCATCCCACAGCAATAAATAACCATGAATTAATCCAAAAACCAATAGCCATATTAACCTTCTAAAATAAATATTCGCAGCTTCTATTCCTGCTCCTTTTTTTTCCAATCGGTCCAAAAGAATATACATGCCAACTCCAAATAGTAATGAGAATAAGGCTCTCATGGTGCCTTCAAAGAGCATGTTAGTCGTTATCCATGTTATTAAATCCCATCCTGTAGAACCTCCACTAACCGTAGGGTCTTCATAAGCTCCTGCGAGACCCATACCGTTAATGTTCATTAATAAAATACCGAATAATACAATCCCTCGCATAATGTCAAGGGATTGAATTCTATCTGAACTCTTTAAAGGGGCAAATACTGCTTGTGAGTTTTCCATAATTTTTAAAATTGAAAATAAATAAATTGCTCCCCACTACCTTGTGCAATGGCAATCAAGAAAAACATGGCGGCCCATACAGCACCAAGAGCCCAAGGATGTGTTTTTTTTGAAACGGCCTCTACCGAGGTGTTTCTCATAAACCAATGGCAAATAAAAAGAAGACCAATGATAATGCCCACCTTTAAAATATCAAAGGAACCTAATATTTTTGCTCCTTCAGGGTTCAAATAAAACATGGAACCTATCATATTCCACGCCGTTTTAAACTCTTTGGCCCTAAAAAACACCCAAGTGATATTAACGCAGGTAAAGGTTGTAAATGCCAAAAACATGCCGTTCCAAGCGGTTATTTTAAATGGGATATAGTGGCGTTGCAACCTTTCTAAAATAAGATAAGTACCATGTAAACCGCCCCAAACTATAAAGGTCCAAGCGGCCCCATGCCACAATCCGCCCAAAAGCATGGTGAGCATAAGTGCGGAATACATTCTTACAATACCATGACGATTGCCTCCTAATGGGATATATAAATAATCACGTAACCATGATGACAAAGTAATGTGCCAACGCTTCCATAAATCTGAAAAACCTAAAGAAGCATACGGGTATTTAAAGTTATCGGGTAAAATAATCCCAAGCATCAAGGCAATTCCAATGGCGCAGGTTGAGTAACCGGCAAAATCAAAAAATATCTGACCTGAAAATGCCAATGTTCCCATCCAAGCATCCCAGAAATTCAGGACTTTATCGGCACTATAAACTTTATCAACGGTGTCTGACAGTAAGGTGTCTGCCATCACCACTTTTTGAAAAAGCCCCAATGTGAGTAAAAACAGTCCCCATATAAATTGATTGACGGTGGCTTTTTTTTCTTCGTAAAACTGTGTAATCAAATCGCCTGCCCTTACAATGGGACCTGCAACGAGTTGGGGGAAGAACGTTACATAGAGTGCAAAATCCAGAAAGGTTTTGGCACGTTCTGTCCGTTTTAAATACATATCTATGGTATAAGACATGGTTTGAAAGGTATAGAACGAAATTCCCATAGGTAAAATAATATCCATAGGTTGCGATTGGTAACCATAACCATAAGTATTTACCACGGTTGTGAAATTATCCAAAAGGAAATCGCGGTATTTAAAAAATCCCAAAAAGCCCAGGTTGACACACATACTCAACAATAACCATAGTTTTCTTTTGCGTTGATTTTCTTCGGTAGCTAATTTTTTTCCCGTAATCCAATCAACACCTGTTGATATCCAAAGTAATATGACCAAAGGCGGGTTCCATAAACCGTAAAACACATAACTGGCAAAAAGGAGCATACGCTTTTTACCGGTCCAATTGAATAGTTTTGAGTAATAAAGGGCTAAAACAATGATTAAAAATACGATGAAACTTAAAGAATTGAATAACATAATTAGTTGGTTTTAAGGTTAGAAAAAGCACCATCGGCTTTCATTATTTTTACGAGTTCTGTTGTAAAATACCGAGCGTCTTTAGCAGAAAGATGTGATTCTTCAGGGCATTTAAGATCCTTTAATTGGTCATAATCTTCAAAATGATACGCTTTTAGATTAGATTGTTTTACCAAATCATCCCAAAACTTTACTCTGGGTACCCCCATATTTTCTCCAAATCTAAGACTACCACTTGATGGACTTCTTACTAAAATAGTATTGCCACCACGTGCTTTAAATGTTTTAAGGTCTTTCAAAAAGAAAGCCATGGTTGATATTTTATCTGGTGGTGGCCCGCTTGCTGCCTTTTTCATAAAAAATTGCCACACTTTAATTATAGAATTTGCATAGGCCGTATCTGTGACCGTTATCTGTTTCATGACATTATTCCTGTCTTGTGCAATTTCACCAAATTCATGAAATGGAGGCATGGAGTCAATAACCCGATTTCCAACATTTATTTTCCCTAATAATTCTTTTAATTTTATGCCATCAACACCCTGGTCATCACTTAAAAAGGCTAAGTTTTTTTGTAGGGGTAGTGATAATAGATGGTTTGAAATCTGCGCATAGGTTCTTTTTTTGTAGTAGTCTACTTTAGTTTGTGGCCATTGCCAAGGTTGAGCTTTTGGAGATGTGGTTGAAAAAAATAAGCCAGGAGTTACACCAACTAAGATGGTTCCGTTAAACTTGGTATTATTTACAACATCATGAAAAATAGGTAATGGAGAGCTGCCTACAGACGCCAATTGTATAGGGCGAATACCCGTTTGGGCTTCCCATTCATTTAATTGAATATCAAATAGCACTCTTGATGAGCCCATGAGCAGCATATCATTGCTTGTAGCTGTTTCTACTCTGCTGCGTTGCATAGCCCAAAGGGCTTCGTTGTCATCTAGTGTAGGATATAATCCTTGAGAACGCCAAAAGAGTTCCCAAGCGGTAATGCTTATCACACTGAGTGCAAAAGCAATGATTAAGGTTTGTTTTAATTGCATAATGGTTTGTTTTTGTTAATATTTGTTTTACTTGTTATTTTTGGAATATTGGGTTAAATAACCGTCTTCAATCATTTTGGTTACCAGGTCTTTGGTATATGTTTTAGCGTCGTCCACATACATATGCGACCAATCTGGTAAGGTGTATTTTGACATAAATTCATAATCTTCAAAATGATATGCCGGACAGTTTACGGTTTCAATGAACTTATCCCAAACCTTGTCACGAGGAAGGAATCTTTTTGTTACCTTATTCCAAGGTTCTTCTGCTTTGTGGCGCACAAAAATAATTTTACCGCCACGGGCTTTAAAAACAGTTATGACCTTAAGATAGTAATCGAAAATCTCTGGAATGTCATTTTTAATAGCAGTATAATCTGGGATATGTGGCAAAAAACCTTCCCAGACATACTGAATTTTTTTCGCAAAACTGGGGTCATTAACCATAATGGGAAACATCATCAAGTTTCTATCTTCATCATGGTAACTGAAATTGTAAAGCATACGTTCTTCTTCAATTCTGCCTGGAATGGAAATGGTATTGATAAGTGATTTCAAATCCAGATCGTTATAGAATTTCAGTTCAGAGGATGTTAACATCACCAAATTTCGTTGCAGGGGTTTTGACAGGAAGTACCCCAGTTTTTGGGCATAGGTTTCATCATGGTAATGATCTACCCATTTTTGTGCCCCTTTCCACCATATATTATCGGCTTTGTCAAACCAAAATAAGGGTGTAACCCCAATAACAATGGTTCCGTTAAAGGCAGTGTTATGAACGATATCATCTAAAAAAGGCCCAGGTGGTTTCCCATCGGTTGATAGATTAATGGGTTTTATACCTTGAACAGCTTCCCAAACATGGGTATTAAAATCAAACCCTGTTCTTGAAGACCCTATCAGGATCACATCTTTATCAGTGGCTGTTTCTACTTTCGCCCTTTGTTCGGCCCACAAATAGCGATCGTCTTCTAAAGTGGCTTTGTATAATTCCGGTTTCGAGCGCCAGTACATTTCCCATGAAACAAGGCTGATAATGCTTAATGCGATACCGATGAGCAATGATTTTTTTAAATTCATTTTTTGGTTGGTTTAGTGATCTTTAAAATTTTATAATGGCATATATGTTATTAAAATGGATTGAATGATAAAAAATACGAGAAATGGAATCACTAAATATCCCATAACATCGCGTGCTTGTATTTTGATGCCTGCTCCCATAATGGGAAACACCAACAATAAAAAAAATGGTTGTAACAGGTTGGTTAAACTTTCGCCATAGGCAACAGATAATGAGGCTCTTGAAATCATTTCTGAAATCTCTTCAGCTGGTAATCCTGCTCCAATATCTTTAATAGCATTGATAATACTTGGGCCAACAACAGCAAATTCTCCACCTGCTGATGGAATGGCAAAATTCGCAATACCTCCAGTTAAATAGGCGAAAAACGGATAAGAATCTATGGTTGCCACTGAGGACATCATCTGAGCTAATTTTTCTCCTAATCCTGTATATAACATGATACCCATAATACCTGCATAAAACGGATATTGATATAAAATTCCTGAAATATTACTACTGGAACGTTTCATGGCAATCACATAACGCATAGGTGTTTTGTGAAGTAACATTCCAATAATCAAGAATATGAAAATCATGATATTAAAATTTAGTTGGAAGCCATTGGTGTAAAAATGATAGGTTATATAAATGAATCCCATCAAAACTATAATTCCTTGTAAAAAGAAGCCATTATTTAATCGGTCAGAAAAAGAAATATTATCAAGGTTAAAACTTAACGCTTCTTCTTTAATGGATACTTCTTTTTTGTCGTTTGTAGATTCCAGCATATTGTTTAATTCTTTAATATTATTGCCTTTCGGAATTAGAAAAAGAATCAACAAGGGCGCAAAAACTAAAAACAAAATCATCATAACTAAATTTAAAGGCGAACCTAATGTCACGGCCGTAGGAATAGTTTCAGATAAAATGCCGGCTTTAATTAAATAATTGTTTTTTGTGCCTAATAATAGGGGAATGGAGCTTGATAAACCGGTAACCCAACTTCCACTTCCAAAATAGACACAAGCTATTAAAAACGGATAGTTGACTCCTTTGACACGTAAAGCTAATTTTCTTGCTAAAACACAGGATATAACAATCCATCCGAAACTAATCATATTCAAAATGACACTAATAAAAACAACAAAAAAGTAAACTTGTCTGGGTGTTTTTATAAAACGTGTTAGGGTATCAATACCTTTATTGACGATTGGTGAAAGTGCAATGGCAAATCCAGTTATTATTATTAATACTATTTGCATTCCAAACTCCAGTAAAGACCAAAATCCATCATACCAAGATTGTATGATATTTAAAGGTGAAGTATCAAGCCAAAAATAAGAAGCTAAAGCAGTTATTAAGGTGAGAAGTATGGCAAAAACAAATGCATCAGGCATGTATTTTTGAAACAGGACAGTGAATTTTTCACCTAGTTTGGTTATCATGTGGTTGGTTGGTTTAATAAATGTAATCAGAAAGTTTTATTATCTACATCTTTTATGAATTTAATTAAACCATTGAAATAGTTTTTTTGATCGTCGTATTGAGACAAATGGCTACCATTTGGACATAATAAAAAGCGTCCGTTCTGAACCTGTTCAGACATCCATTCCATGTACTTTGGATCCATAGTGTCGTGGCTCGCCCCAATAACCAAGGTTGGAATGGTTAATGTTTTTAACTTGTCTGAAACATCCCATCCCTTTAAGGAAGCATTGCCTGTTACTCCAAATTCACTGTAGCCTTGCATGAATACATAAATATTTGGATTGAGGTGCCCAAACGCCCGATTGATGGATTCCGGCCATTTATTAAGAGGCATTCTTAACACATGCTCTGTATAATAATATTGAGTTACCAGTTCTTCATATTTTGGATTGGAGAAATCACTCTTTGCCTCCATATCTTTTATTTCTTTGTAAACTTCAGGAGGTAATTGAGGTCCCAAAACCTCAGCGGCATATTTTTCATAAGCTGGAATACTGGCCATCATATTGGAAATAATCAAACCTTTTAAATTGTTTTGATATTTTAAGGCGTATTCCATAGCCAAAATGCCACCCCAAGATTGTCCATATAAATAGAAATTACTGTTGTCCATTTTCAAAGCTTTTCGAACCTGTTCCACTTCTTCCACAAAATGTTGGGTAGTCCATAATGTTGAATCGTTTGGTTTGTCGCTGTAATAGGAATCCAATTGGTCATAATAAATGTATTCGATGTCTTCATTTGGAAAATAGCCATCAAAACATTCAAAAAACTCATGGGTTCCTCCAGGACCACCATGAAGCAGAAGTACTTTTATTTTTGGATTGTTACCTACACGTTTTGTCCATACATTAAAGGTGCCTTTTGGTGTGGTAATTGGAATCATTTTGATGCCACCAGTAAATTGATCATCACTATTTGTATAGTCCATGTAAGTGGATTTACAATCTGATTTATTTTCTTGTTTTTGCCCGCAACTTAATAGGAGACTTACTAAAAGGAATAAATAATACACGGTGTTTTTCATAAGGTTTGTTTTTATAAAATTATTTTTTAATTTATAATTCTCGTCCCACCGGGTACAATAAATACCGGTCATCATAAAATTTTGTTTTACTGTAAAACCATGTTAGGATGGCGTTCTGATCATTTGCGAATGTTTTATCATGTGCTTTCTTTTCATCAAATTCTTTTTGAAGTGAAGGAGATTCCTCTAACATCTTTTTTGCCATGGGCTCCATAACATAAGCTTCAATATATTCGGTGCGTTGAAACATGGGAAGAAAAAATCCCCAGCTAAAAAAGGAATCTTTTGAAATGGGTTCCAATAATGTCATGGCAAGATCGCCCAATGGTTGATCGGTTGAAATAAATGCAGATCCAGTCGGAAATAATTGCTTCCTAATTTCTGATTTTGTAGTGCCATTTACCTGAATATGACCTTCAAAGGGCAGTGTTTTATGCGTTTCATTTTCGAATTTGGCATCTTCAATTCTATACATTTCAACAGATACTTCACGTGGTTGTGTAATGATTTCCATTTCAATGCCATGCATTTTTAATCTTTCAATAACGTCATCACAGGAAGCAGGTATCCAATATCCTTTTGGGCGGATGATTAAATCAGTAGGCTCAGTTCCCTTGTAATTCACAATCGTCATCGTTACCGGTTTGCCGAGCCATTCTACATAATCAGTATTTGTTACCTGCGATTTTACCATTTTTGATGCTATGCCTAAAAAATGAAGACTGTCGGGCAGAGGAGATGGAGCATCTGTAGTTTGCAGTTCCGATACTTTATCAAAGTTTACGGCATTTTTCATTTGCGGAACTTTCCAGGCTATTGGTAATTTAGCTAACCTGATGGCTTTGTCTGCCCTTATAATTTCTTTAAGCCACTGACCTTGTGCTGCTAAAAGTTTTAAAGTGCTTTCCAGCAAAACATAAGTTCCTAAAACTCTTTGCTTATATGGTTTTAAAGAATGGTTTTCTACCAGTAAAGAAGGCATATGCCGGAGAATGCCATAATTGTCCGAAAACCTTGGCCCTCCTGCAACCACTACATTTCCCTGTGAAAAATCCACATCATTCAATGCAAACAATAATTGCCCGGGAATATGGCCGTTATCTGTTAAGTCTTTATCCGCTGCAGATTTATAAACTGTTTCCATCCATTGTTCAATGCCAGGTGAAATGCCCTGCTTACCTATGCCACCAAACGTGATGTCGTACTGATAATCGGCACCATCTGTCACATGAATATCCATGTACAAAGCAGGATTATATTCATTCATTACTTGCACTACTGCTCTTACTTCTTTGGTGTCTAGTTTTGCATAATCCCTGTTGAGGTTTAAGTTTTGTGCATTGGTTCTCCAACCTTGCTTTTGAGGGCCTCTTTGGTTAGGCCGGTTATATTCAGACGAACGTTCATGAGCATCGACGCTCAGGATAGGAATAAACAAAAAATTCACATGATCCAGCAAGCTTTTTTTATTACCAAAAGCAATATCACGCAGTAACATCATGCCTGCATCTTTGCCATCTATTTCCCCTGAGTGAATACCTGCCTGAGCCAAAAACAGGGGTTTGTCTGATTTTTTAAGAAATGCTGCCGTACTATTTTTTTCAGTAGAGGCAATGATCATAAATATATCACGGCCTTCTACACTTTTACCAACGGAAACCATGGTTAACAAGGGAGAAGCTGCTGTTAATTTTTTAAACCAGTCCATGGTTTCATTATAATCAGGAGTAGTTACAAAATCCGATATTTCTGAAGGGGTTATCCAAGGATTATTTGCTTTAGCAATAAGGGATTCACTTTTTCCGTGCCATTCAATAACAGGAGGGAGATACGATTGTGCAGTTATTGAAAGCACAACTAGATTACAAAGCATACAAATTGCAAAGTGCATTATTTTTTTGGTTGACATATTTTCTTGAGGTTTAAATATTAATTTTTTTCATGGTTATTTTATTATCTAGTAATAGGTTAAAACCCTGCTCCCGATAGCTATCGGGATTAGTTTGTGTAAACTTTTAAGAGCATCTTGTCATTTCGACAGTTCCGATAGTTATCGGAAGAGGAACGAGCGACGAGAAATCTTATAATAATGGGATTCCTCTTCGTATCGTACCTCATTCGGAATGACAAGCTAACTTCAAAAAGAATTTCATTCTTTTGTTTTAAAACTATGGATTTCAAATCCATAGTGGTTTATTCAAATAATTATTTTACTTCATTGGCTTTTAAAACCCTTAAAAAATTTCCGCCTAAAATTTTATTAAGGTCTTTTTGTATATAACCTCTTTCAACAAGCGCTTTTGTGATTAAAGGATAGGTTGAAACATCATCTAATTGTTGCGGCGTTAAGTTAATACCGTCGAAGTCTGAACCAATACCAACATAATCAACACCCACTAATTTGACTATATAATCCATATGGTCAATAAGCATGGATAAAGGTGGCCGCATATTATTCGCTTCGTCTGTATATTTTTTATATAAGTAATCCATGGAGTACCATTCATCCATTCCACTTTCCATTAAAGAATCTAATTCAGTTTTGTGTTTTTCCAGAAAAATTGTTTCTTTTTCTTCAAAACCAGGGTCAATAAAACCAGGATGAAAATTCACCTGAATGACACCGCCATTTTTTGCAATGGCTTTTATTTGATCGTCTTTTAAATTACGACGATGAGGCACTAAACTATACACAGAGCTATGTGAAGCAATAATGGGTTTTGTAGTGAGATTTATAACATCCCAAAAAGTTTGGTCACCTGAATGACTTACGTCTATCATCATTCCAAGGTAGTTCATCCGTTTTACCACTTGTATTCCAAAATCTGTCAGCCCTTTTTTGCCTTCGGAATTAAATCCCCCTTTTTTGGAGAGGTTAGGGGAGGCCTCATCAGCTGCACTGGTAGCCCATGAAGGGGCAATGTTATGTGTTAAGGTTAAATACCTGGCGCCACGGTTATAGAGTGCTTCTAATTTATTGAGATGATCTTCTATCATGTGACCGCCTTCAACGCCAAACATAGCGGCAATTTTATGTTGTGTCACGACTTCTATTAATTCTGAATAGTTAGCAACTTTCACAATTTTATCTGGGTTGCGGGATACTGCAGCATCTAAACTGTCCATTTCCCTGTTTGCCATGGCATACGGATTTTTTATAGCTCCATCACAATACACCGAAAACAGTTGTACATCCAATCCTCCTTGTTTCCAGCGTGCTAAATCGCTATGGGTTTTACCAGTTAAGTCCTGATCAAAAATAATCCCTTGATCAACCACCTTCATCAAGATATCATTGTGGGTGTCAACTAAAATAGCTTCAGAATGAATTTTTTTATAGGATTGTGCCATAAATTGTTGTGTAAGTATGAGACTGAAAATTAAAATTTTTGTTTTCATATTCTATAAATCTAAATCCCGATAAACCTTCCATTCCCCAGCTTCTTTTTTCCAAACCAAAAGGTATTTACCTTGCCTTTTTACGCTATTGTCTTTTTCTACAAATTCAAAAAGGCCAGTTTCAAATATAAATTCGCCATCGCTTGAAACAGTATTTGTTGTGAATCTCACTTTTAGATTCTTTGTAGCGAGACTTCTTGATGTTTTTCCCCAGGCGGAGATCAAATTGTCCTTTCCTTTGATGGCCCCCCAAGTACCATCGGTTGCATAATGGTTGGCCACTGCCAAAGAATCGGCATTATTAACGTCATCTTCGAACTGTTTTACTTTTTTCACAATTTCTTTTCTGGCCTGAACCAAATCGATAGTGTTTTTTTGAGATTCCTTTTTTTCCTGACCGTTGCAGAAAGTAACTGATAACATGAAAAATGCTATTGCGATTGTGGATGTTCCTAATGTTGATTTTTTCATTTCGATTTTTTTAATCAATAAAATACACTTTGTTGATTTTACCATTTTCAACATGATAGATGGCAACAGCTTCCACAATGTTATTTCCAAACTTAACACGCTCTTGGTCTATGACTATATTCCCTTGAACCATGCGTCCTAATAACTCACAATGCAGGTTGGGTGTGTTTTCAAACATTTTTGCATAGCCGTCTCTCATGATGTCTTTTCCTTTGTACAACAGTTTATCGGGATATTGGTAAATCTCAACATCCTCGGCATAAGGTTCCAAAAAAGCGTCTATGTTCCTAAAGTTATAGGCGTTCAGCTGTCGTTGCGCCAAATCTTCGGGTGTGTCTTTTATCAATTCGTCTGGGTTAAAAACAACACCTTTATTAATAACACGATGTATTTTGGTAATGTTTTCAATAGCTTCAATAGGATTGGCATCCAATATAATGAGGTTCGCCTTTTTGCCGATGCTAACCGTTCCGAATTCATTTTCTTTATCTAAAACCTTTGCACCATTGATGGTAGATGCCTGTAGGATTTTCCAATTGCCCATGCCACTTTTTTTCATGGCTTGCAATTCGGCCAAATAGGACGAAGCATGCAAGGTGCCAATGTTTCCCGCATCTGTTCCGGTTGCTATCAACACTCCTGCATCCGACAAAATTTTAAGGTTTGCCATGCTAATGGAATCCGCTTTGCTTAAACGTGCAACACCTTCTTTGGAGTTCGCCATTTTTTTGTAATTATTGATGAGTAGGGTGTCCGGTAAATGTTTCAAATCCAATAAAGAACCCAATTGATAAGGGTCGGCTTTCAATAATTCATGATTGCTTGGGCTGATGGTTTGACCGAAGGTATTTATATATCCTGCGCTAACAATCAATGTTGGGCAAATAATGGTCTTGTTTTTTTTCATTAATTGAATAAAATCAGCTTTCAAAATCTCATCATCCACGCTGTGCACCAAAAAATCGCAGCCGTTTTCCACCGCCAATTGTGCGGTTATCCGTTGTGTGGCGTGAACAGCTACTTTCAAGTTGTTTTTATGGGCTTCATCAATAATGGCTTTGATGATGGGCAGATTTTTACGTGCACTTGCTTCAACACCTGAAGCATTCCGTGATGTGATATACCATATTTTAATAAAATCGGGATGAAAAGGTAATTGTTGTTGTACCATATTGATGCCGTCTTCAACCGTTTTTACCAAATTAAATGGCTCGTCGTCTTTTAAATTTTCATACACCGAGGGTTCATAAGTGGTCAACAAAGGTCCGGTGATATAAATGGATGGCGCATCATCATCATTCTTAAATGGCTCCCTTTGTTTTAAAAAGTTAACGGTTGCACCAACGTCAATCACATTGGTAATGCCGTTTTGTAAATACCGGTGCAATACTTCATCCATCGTTTCATGTGAATAATCGATTTCTTTTTGATAAGGCATGTCTTTTTGTAAATCGATAACATCAGGTCGTGTATAAAGCCCACCACTTTGAAAAAAATGGATGTGGGCATCGGTCAATCCCGGTAACACATATTTGCCGGTTCCATTTATTATGGTAGCACTCTCAGGAATTTTGATTTTACTGCTTTTTTGAATGTTCACAATGCGGTCATCTTTAATAACGACTGTTTGATTGGAAACCCATCTTTGCTTCTCAACATCTGCAATGCTAACATTGGTAATATAGGTTTGCGAGAACATGCAGTGACTTGATATTAACAACAAAAAGAATAGGAGTGATTTCATTTTCATATGGATTATTATTAAATTTTGTTTATGTTTTTAATTACTAATCTTTAGGAATGTCCAATGCTGGATTTCCATTAAAAAAGTCAAAAGGGCGCAACTCAAAGGAGTGCCAAAGCACAGGCATTACAGGCCAATCTTCGGCCCTGACCATGTGGTGCATACCAATGGTGTACCATAATACAATGTCCTTATTTTCAATGGATCGATTTTTGCTGGTCCATTCCGGAAGCCCTTTACCCGGTAAACTTAAGGTTGGGAAATCGCCAGCGGCAAAACGTTCATTGCTTTGGTAGGGCGTTGCCCAAAGATGGTAATTTATAAACCCGACCCTTTTTCGTGGGTAATCATCTTCACTTAATAAGGTATTGCCCGTTTTTCCAGGCATTAACTGATAACTGGTTGGGTATCCCACATGGTTTTTCCGGGTATTGCTAACAACACGCCATAGCGTAGGTTTATCAAGGTTGATTTTAAGTTTGGCTTCCGACTCGGTTTTGGCAATCATGGGCTGGCTTACCCAAACACTTCTTCGTGGAAGTTCCTCTGGAAGTATTTCGGTTCTCAAACGGTCCAGTTGCAGACTATTGGTTTCGCCATCAACATCCATATCCAAGCGAAAACTGAAATAATGGTCATGATTGACAGCGATTACATGCGGATCCACAAAGCGACCATAAGCATCGCCTGGTTTCCCGTTTTCTGATGGGCTTGTAGCATCTTTTTGTATGCTTGCTTTGGCTTCGGCTATACCTGTAGCACCAACAAGAACCTTTATAGAACCATCTTGCTGAAATATCCAATCAAAAATATAATCGTAATTTCCCAAAACCGCGGCACAACGCACCACCAGGTCACGTTTTACACGGCTCTCAGGTTCCATGGCATTGCTGTAATGACGCCATGAAGGGTCACCGGTTTCACGCTCAAAAATGGCAATCATGTTCGGAATTGGTTTAGGCCTGCCGTTATCATGAATCGCCAATCCATTCATATAGTGTGCATAATCTGGTGCATCAAGCCCTTTTAGTAATGGTTTGGTCAATCCACCTGCTGTATATTCACCGGCATCAATAAAATTACGATGGTACCACCCGAATGAGGGGTCCATGTATGGTACAAATATTTCAGACAAGTGCCCTTCATACAACACTTGGCGCTCATCAGATCCATCTTTATAAGTTACCGTGGAAAGAACCATGCCGACCCTATGGTCTGGGCGCACATGGAATTTCCATTTTTGCCATGCTACCGTATAGCCATCCATGGTAAAACCGGCACCTTGTGGTTGATTAATGAAAATTGGCCCGGGCATTTCCCTTACCGTAGGAATGGAGGCTGTATCAAAATCAATATTAACCGTGGGTATAGGCACTACGCCTTCATCTACAACCCTTAAGATTTCTTCAGTATCTAAATTAACCACTACAGTAAGCCCTTCAATACCGCGTGACCAGGTATTCCGAGCGTTTCGTACATCCATCCATTGGCTATGTGCAATGCGTTTGCCCTTTTGTTCTTCGGTCCCGAAGTAACCCGGTGGTAAAAAAACACCATCTATAAAAGTCAGGTCTTTATACCCTCTTTTTTTCATGGCTGCAATAAATTCCGGGTGCTGTTTCACTTTGTCAACCATACTGCCAAATTCCTGTTCCAACCAAGTGGGTTGAATGCCTTTAAGCTCGTTCCAGGTTTCCAGTTTGCGGTTTACCAAATTCACTTCTGCCTTAAATGTTTTCTTTTTTTGGTGCACTATGGCAAAAGCAACCCTGGGTATTTCTTTGGTTTTGTTCCATTGCCAAACCAAGGTTTTATTGGGCTGTACCAGATTGATATGGGAAAAACGGGTGTCTGCATTAAGATGATCGGTTTCCTGTAAAACCTCTAAAACCGTCCAATATTCCTGCCATGTAAGTGGGTCCAAAGGATGGTTGGTTTGCTGGCCATAACTAAGGTTACCAATTAAAAGAAAAAGGGAGAGCAGTAAAAAGATACGGAGTTGATGGATGGTTTTCATTTTTTAAGTATTAAGTGTTTAATTTATATATAATAGGTTTTAAATTGATTTTTAGTCTTGTTTGTGTTTCATTGATTATGGTGTCATGTCCCAACGCTGTTCACCTCAATCCAATAGCCATCTGGGTCTTGAAGATATATTTGTTTGACGCCATCGGGTCTCAAGTTTATTTTATTTATAGTTCCTGGCCAATCAGAATAACTGATGTTCATAGTTTCAAGATTTATAATGAAGTCATCAAAATTTGATGTGGTCAATGCAAAATGGACTGCTTTATTTGTAGTAATGGGTTCTTTAATAACAGAAATAAGATGCAATTCTTTTCCTTCACCAAGTGAAAACCACCTGATGCCTTCAATTTCTGTTCGGTTGGTTATTTCTTGTAAGTTGAATATTTCTTTATAAAATTGAGCAGATATGTTGACGTTGTTTACTGATAATGATATATGATTAAAAGTAAATGTGCTTGTTTCTTGTGCCTGAACCATTCCGAAAACGGAAAATGTGACTAAAAGTAAAAGGCTTAATTTTTTCATTTTAATTGGATTTTACAGGAATTATTTATTTTTCCCTTCCGAAGGGATTCTTTTAATATTCAAAAAAGGACTTATTATCAGGTACCAAAATGTTTGCTTTTCCGGAGCATTAAATTCCTGTAATCCAAAGGTTATATCTTCTACAGGTTTATGCTTAAAGGTGCCAAACAGCCTATCCCAGAAAATAAAAATATCGGCATAATTGGAATTGGTGTAATATTCATCCTGTTCATGATGAACCTTGTGTAAATTTGGCGTTGTAATTATCAAGCCAAGTGTTTTATCAAGCCACTTAGGGTACTTAAAATTGGCGTGTTCCAAAAAAAGCATGGGAATAAGGATAAGATAATAGATTCCCAATGTTTTTAGGTCCAATCCAAAAACAGCCGAGGCTACTATTGCAGAAAAACCAAACAAAAACATGGTTTCCAAAGGATGTCCCCTTAAAAAGGTGGTGGAATCCATGGTGGTATCACTATGGTGCACCCGGTGAAACCGCCATACCAACGGTAAAAAATGTGCTGCACGATGAAACCAGTATGAGCTTAAATCGTACACGGCAATTCCAAGGAGAAATGTGGCCCAAAGCGGAATTTCGACCAGATATAATAATCCTAGCTGATGCTCAGTAAACCAGTTAACGGTAAACACAACCACGCCTGCCCAAAATAAGTTTAATACAAAAAGTACGGCGTACATCAAAAAATTATGGAACAGATGGTGCAGCCGCCTGTTAAACTTAAATTGTGTGCCAAGGACCTGTTCTAAAGTAAAAAATACAACGATCAATCCTAAAATAATAAAATCGAGGTTGATGCTTATAAGGGATTCTAATGTTTTCATACTGTCT
>Ga0207906_1000202_pt1 | contig 34348 bp, 34 predicted proteins | sample LinPmetageLP37_FD_184050 | JGI IMG/M metagenome (GOLD analysis project Ga0207906, IMG submission 184050) | Marine viral communities from the Pacific Ocean - LP-37 (SPAdes) | ecosystem: Environmental > Aquatic > Marine > Oceanic | place: Pacific Ocean | collected 2010-06-16 | reverse complement strand
AACATTTATATAATTAACACATTAAAAAAGTATCAAGGGTTTAAACCCTTGATACTTTTAATAAACTAAATTAAAATTAACTATAATCTATATTTTCAAATGTCTTTTTTTTTATTATAAAGAGGCAACAACAATCAGCTTTCATTGTTTCCCCAAACCGAAAATTCATCAAATTGCTCTTAATAAATTTTGCCGTTGTTGTTTCACCTCTTTATTTTTTACATTCTTTTCTACAAATATATTTTTTTTAGTTTGGACCTACTACCGTATTGGCGTCAAGGATAACAGCAGTTCCTGCTAATGCTCGTCCTTTAAAAGTGGCTCCCGTTTGAAAAGTAATAGCTGTCCAAGACAATAAAATACCTTCAAAATGAGAGGTTGCTCCAAATGTTGCTTCACCAGCTACTTGCCAGAAAATGTTTTTAGCTTGTGCGCCACCTGCAAGAGTAATATTTACATTCGCACCCATTGTAAGATCTCCTGATATTTGGAAAATCCACACATCGTTTGCTCCTCCAGAAATAGTAACATTTGTTGGTAACGTAACTGAACTATTGAACTTATATAACCCTGCAGTAAGTGTTTTACCACCAAGATTTCCAGTTCCAAGATCAAGGAAATCAGGTGTTGGACGACCAGCGGCATCAGTATATGCTAATATCATATCTTCAACAGCAGTAGTTAAATTGTCTGATGTTGGTGAAACCATATCTGCGGCATATACATTTCCTGTAATTTGTGCAGAAGTTGCATAACCGGTAAAATCTGTTAATGAAAAACCTGTTATAAATGATGTTGCTGACGGACTTAATCCCAAATCTCCTGTAATATCTGAAGTAGGGCTGTTATTGATAGCTGATTTAGCAAGAATCACATAATTTCCTGATGTTTTAAGGTTTACTATTGCTTGTTGATTTGCAGAGGCATTTTTAGTTGTGAAACTCCAATTTTTTTCAGCAGCAATGGCGTTGCCAGCTATATCTTTCGCTCCGGTTGTAATTAAAACATCATATGTTGTACCAGCAGCCAAGGCATTTGTTGGTGTAAATGTTGCAATTTTTCCAGATGAGGTAACCTCGCCAGGGACTACCGTAGTTCCTTGTTTTACCACAAATGTTGTGTTATTAATTGTTGAAGCATCCATTTCAATATTGAAAGTTGCTGAAATGTCTGCTGAACGCTCCACATTTGTTGTATTGTCTGTTGGTGCAGTAGTACTTACAGTAGGTGACGTAAGTATAATATTATCGTCATCATTCGAGCATCCCGAAATTAAGACAACAGATGCAAACGCAAGTGATGTTAGAAATTTTTTAGTATTCATAATGTTAAAGGTTAAGTTCATAATTCTTTTTTTTGTGATTATATTTTCACAATACAAAGATGACGACACATTGGGTGGAAAGTATTACACAATTTTAAAGAAGAGTTGTATAATTCATACGTTTTGGCTTTAAAGCTGCATAAATTTAATTTTAAGATAGTTGTATAAACAGGAATAAAAAAAAAGGATAGGATTTAAATCCTATCCTTTTCATTTCAAACAAACTTCTATAATATGTTATAGAATTTACTTTTGAGACACAACGTCAATAATAACGGTACGGTTGTATGATCTTTCTTCAGGAAGTGTATTTCTAAAAGGTGCTGCATCTTCATTTTCACCCAATCCGGTTACTTCAAATGTAACACCAGTTGTCCCTAATTTAGACACACTGTTTTGTAAAGTAGTTTTAACATCATTTGCTCTTTTAACAGACAATGTTTGGTTATATGCTTCCTCACCAATAACATCAGTATGACCATGAATAATTACTTTTGCGTTAGCAGGAATTTTAGGAGCCACAACTTCTGAAAGATATTTGTTGTACATCGCTATAGCTTTTGCATCATCAAATTCGTAAATTATACTGAATCTCATTCCTTCTTCAATTATAGATGGTGTCCAGGCTACAATATGTACAGTAGATATTTTAGTTACAATCTCGCCGATTTTGTTTGTGCCAATCATTTTCACCTTATAATCTCCTTCAGGATTTGTGCCTAAAATGGTGTTTCCTGAAATACTAACTTCTTCTTGTGTGTAAGGACCAAAATTTTGTACAGTTCCGTCTTTATCTGTAAGTTCCATTTTCCAAGTACTAAATGCTTCATCTGCTCCGTCAACTTTAAAAGTAACGTAACTTTCAATGGGTGCTTCTGGCACAATAATAATTTTTACTGGTTTTAAAGGAGCATCTGGGCCCGTTTGGAATGCCATTAGCAAGGCTGGAGAACTACTTTCAACAGATACTCTGCGATCTCCTTCTCTTTGAAGAACTAACTCAGGTGCTCCACCACTTTGTTCAGGTGCAATTTTTGGTTTGTTTCTACCTTCAATTGCAATTCTTGTTGCATCTATTGCGAATACATCAACCAAATATTTTTTAACAGATTCTGCCATTAATTTTCCTTTTGCAGGGCCATTTTCTGTAGATCCAACCAAAACAATTGTTGCGTTAGGGTTTTTCCCCATACGGTCACCTAGAATATTTAAGATATTATAATAAACCGTCATTTCACGTTTTGAACGACCTGCCAATTCTGTTTTAGGAGCAAATATTTCAACTTGATCTTCTTTAAAGTTTTTTACCTGATCTTTATTCAACAATACATAACGATTTGAGATCTCTGTAGATTTTTCATCGAAATAAATATAGTTACGCAATGGGAATGTTTCTGTAACTCTAAGCTCCCCGGGAACGTTTAAAGGAGAGTTAACCGTAAATTCAGTTTCAGGAGTCACAAACACAACTGCCTCTTCTACTTTTTGAACGGAAATTTTATGCCCAACCCCAAGTTTAAGAACAACACCGGCCCTTACGGTAGTTATATTCCAAGTTTCAATGGATCGTGGATATTGGCCAAAATATGGTTGAAAAGCTACAAAAGGTGAAAGCATCAATTGTGTTTTGTTGGTAGTTTTAGACAAAGGAATATCATATCCTGCACCAACTTGCATAGAGATAATTGTTTTTTCTACATCACTAAAATCTCCTTCTACATCTGCTGGTGCTACTTGATCAGGAAAATCTGGATTTATTCCTTGTTGATAAGTAAATGCCTTGTCTTGGTTGAAAGCAAATCTTGGTCCACCATATAAATAGAAATTTCCTTTAGTTGGTGCAAAACGCAAACTTGGTTCTACAGTAATATAACTTAAATCGGTTGACAAGTCTGCCGGACAATTACAAGCGGTCAATTGTTGATCAAAATCACCTCTACGGCTGTCTAATCCAGCTTGTAAAATAAACCCGAATCTGGTATCAGGTTTGTGAAATTCTATGCTAGGAGCAAGAAACAATCCGATACCTGTACCTTTATGAAAAGTAGTTGCAGGCGTGAAGGCTGCATTCAACTGTTGTGTTGAACCTTCATAGAAATTAAAATTTGCACCACCGGCTAAACCAAAGTACCAAGAAGGTTTCGAGTATTCTACTTCCTGCGCTTGAAGCGGAGTTTCAATCCCTGTTAAAATCAAGGCACCTACAATAAGGCCTTTTAAGGTTTGTTTTAGGGACCACGCAAAACGCGATCCCTTTTTTAAATTTGTTTTATTTTTCATAATTGTATTGAATTAAATATTTTTTATTAAACCCTCGCCAAGTGGCAAGGGTTAATTATTTCTTAATTAGGGTTTTGTAACAGTATTTGTATCTAATGTAACTTCCGCAATACGTGTTAATGCTCTACCATTTAATACAGCACCAGTAGTTAATGTAATGGCTTGGTCAGCTAGGATATTTCCATAAAATATAGAATTTGTTCCTAATGTTGCTGAAGTCCCTACAGACCAATAGATGTTTGAAGCTTGGGCACCACCAGCCAAAACAATACTAGTACCTGCATCGGTTATCAATGTAGAACCCATTTTGAATATCCATACTGCATTGGCATCACCTCCAGCATCTAAGGTCAAGATTCCATTTGGTCCTGTTCCTGAAATTCCACTAGTTGAGGAATTAACATATAAACCTGGTGCAAGTGTAAGTCCACCTAGTTGTCCTGGCAATGAAATGGCATCTGTCGATCTTGATTGCGCATCATTATAAGCGGTAGTCAAATCGTCTTTTGCTAGTCCTACAATAGGATCAGCAGATGTGTAAAGAGTTCCAATCACATTTGAAGGAAGAAGACCGTTAATTGTAGCGGTAGGGAATGAACCAACATCACCAGTAATCACAGTAGATACACCAGTATTGGATACGCCTGATCCTCCCAGAATTGCAAAGTCTCCGGCAGATCCAAGATCCACACCTAATGGGTAACTACCTGTTGCTGTTGTTAACAAGAAGTTTGCTGTGATGTTTTTATCAGCATCCATTAGTACAGTTAAAGGATTGTCCGTTCCTGTGGCATCACCACTCCAAGAGTCAAATACATATCCTGAATCTGGTGTAGGTGTAAGGATTACGTTGTCTCCATTATTGTAAGATAATTGATTAGGATTTTTGCTTACTGATCCATTGATAGCAGTTACATTTAAAGAAAAACCAGTTCCTATTAAAATAAAGTTTGCTGTAATATTTTTATCAGCATCCATCAGTACGGTTAAAGGATTATCCGTTCCTGTGGCATCACCACTCCAAGAGGTAAATTCATACCCTGCATTTGGAGTTGCTAATACAATTGCTGAAGTACCTTGATCATATGGACCTGCTCCAGAAGTCAATCCACCATCGGTAGGATTTGATAATACTTCAACAGAAAACGTTGGCACCGATATTCCAGTAGTAAAGGTCCATACATAATCTTCTTGTAAAGCATTTCCCCTTTCATCTTTAGCCAAGGTAGTAATGGTACCTGTATATTCCGTGTCATCAGAAAGCAAGGGATTAGGCGTAAAGGTTGCAGTTAAATTGTTATAAGTAACTGTTCCGTTGATTAATGTACCATTAGCAGCCACAGTAAATGAAGTCTGTGAAATAGTTGTTGGGTTCATTTTCTCATTAAACGTTGCAGAGATAACCTGATTTAGAGGCACATTAATTGTGCCGTCTGCAGGGATTGTTGATTCAACAACTGGGCAAAGTCCGTTGACTCCAACGAAGTCGTCATTTGCACAGCCTGAAAATAATACGATAATTGCAATTGCAATTGTTGTAAGTAATTTTTTAGCGATCATAATTCTTAAATTTAAAGTTCATAATTCTTTTTTTTTGTGATTATATTTTCACAATACAAAGATGACGACACATTGGGTGGAAAGTATTACACAATTTTAAAGAAGAGTTGTATAATTCAGACGTTTTGATTTTTAGGTCTTTTTTTGTTGTGATACTATATAAATATTGAATAAAATTAAAAAAGAGGCTGTCTAAAAAGTATATATTAACCGTCATTACGAGAAATTTTTATTTCGAAGTAATCTGTAAATCAATAACTTGCAATTTACAGATTACTTCTCCCGATAGCTATCGGGACTCGCAATGACGACTTTTTAGACAGCCTCTTTTTGTGAGATTTGTTAACCTCTAAGCGGAGTTACTAGGGAAAAGAACATTTTTTCTCAAATTTTAACATTTAAAAATAAATCTTAGAAGGTTCGAATGTTTTTTCTAGGCTCCTGAGTATACTTTTATTAGTTAGAAAAAGACATTCTGCCATATGACATGATATAACTAAAACATAAGATTATAAATGTCACAGCTTTTTTTAAATTACTTTTTCATTTTTTGTCCTATTTTTTATAAAATGCAGGGGATTGTCCAGTTCCTTTTTTAAATTGATTAGATAGATGAGCCACACTGTTATATGACCTACAATGCCGTGGGAAAAGCTAGCAGAAAAAACGTTAGATGTAAACGAGTATAGTTTATTACGACTTCAATAGATAAGAGAATTATTTTTATTGCAAAATTTAAAAATCCAATTTCTAAAAAAGCCTACCCTTAATATTCATAATGTGCAAATTATGTAAATATTCACAGGTATTGTGTAATGCTTTTTGCGATTAAATGAAGCACCTTTATATCTAATTATTTAGTTACACATAAAATATAAAAAGATGTCTAATACAATTATTCCAGCTAAAAAAGTCCAGTCAAACGGTGCTTCTATAGAAAACAAAACAACTATGAAAGGTCTTGTTTATAATGGGCCAGGTAAGATAGAATATAAAGATATACCAAAGCCCGGAATTGAAAAGCCAACAGATGCACTTGTGAAAATTGTTAAGACCACCATTTGTGGAACAGATTTGGGTATCTTGCACGGTAAAACACCTTCTGTAAAACCTGGAACCACATTAGGTCATGAAGGTGTTGGAGTGATAGAAGAAGTAGGTGCGGGTGTACGCAATTTCAAGAAGGGTGATCGCGTGATTATTTCATGTATTACAGCAGATGGTACTTGTGAATATTGCAAAAAGCAAATGTATGGTCATTGTAAGGATGGAGGCTGGATATTAGGCAATCTTATTAATGGTACACAAGCTGAATATGTTCGTATTCCGCATGCCGATAATAGTCTCTACATTGCTCCTGAAGGAATAGATGATGAAGCACTGGTGATGTTAAGTGACATTTTGCCAACAGGTCATGAGATTGGAGTCATTAATGGTTGTGTAAAACCAAGTGACACTATTGCTATTGTTGGGGCTGGACCAATTGGTATGTCTGCCCTACTCACTGCTCAATTCTATTCCCCTGCCAAGATCTATATGATTGATTTGGATGAAAACCGTCTGGCACTGGCCAAAAAATGGGGTGCTACACATACAATTAATTCCGGTAAAAATGATGCCGTAAAAAAAATAATGTCTGAAACCGCGGATGGTGTAGATGTAGCCATAGAAGCCGTAGGTGCCCCTGCTACTTTCGATATCTGTCAGCAAATTGTACGCCCTGGTGGTCACGTTGCAAACATTGGTGTACATGGAAAAAGTGTAGATCTGAAAATTCAGGATTTATGGATTCGAAATATTACCATTACCATGGGACTAGTAAATACAAACACAACTCCTATGTTGCTAAAAACAGTTACCTCTGGAAAAATCCAACCAGAAAAGCTAATCACACATCACTTTAAGTTGGACGAGATTTTGAGGGCTTATGAAGTGTTTGACAATGCAGCTAAAGAAAAGGCTTTGAAAATAATCTTGACAAACTAAACGCTTCCTTAGTAGAGGAAAAAGTGCTTTTTCCAGTTAGCAGCATATTTATATTATTAGTAGGTATTACACTTCTTGAAAAAACATGAAAATTGTAGTGTTAGCGACATACTCTTTTGTATATTGAATTTAGCGATAATTCAGATGAATTTAAAGCTAACTGGATCACCTCTTATTTAAATTCAATATTTCAGTATTAAAATACAAAAACAATATAAGCATGAAAACAAAAGCAGAATTAGAACAAGATATCATAAATATCACCACAAAAATAAATACGGAATTCCCTGAACTATCAAAATACATTCCTGAAATACCTGAAAATGTTTCAGAAATTAACACCGATGGAATAGGTGCAAAAAACTTAAAGGAATACTACAACTCCCTTGAAGAGTTATTATTAGAATATTCAAAAACACATAGCTCTAAGAATGTAAAAAATGGCAATGGAGTATTAAAGGTTCCAGATTAGTCTCGCTATTCAACTTCACAACATATCTATAAAAAAAAAGAAATAGGTCTAGACCCAGTAAATTCATAACAAGCAAAAAAATATAAACAATGAAAATTCAATATAATACAGACAAAACAATTAATGGGGAAGAAAGGAATCAGGACTTTTTTTCTTCTCAAATAGCGGAAGAACTAAATAGATACGAATCTCAAATTACAAGAATAGAGGTTCATGTGTCAGACGAAAATGGCACAAAAGAAGGATTAAAAGATATACGATGTTTACTTGAAGCCCGAATAGAAAGCAGGCAACCCATTGCTGTTTCAAATCAGGCAGACACTATTGAAGTAGCCGTATCAGGAGCCATTGATAAGCTAAAAGCTTCTTTAGAAACCATATTAGGAAAATTACAAAATCATTAAAAGCAAAAAAATGGAAACAAATAAAAACTTAGGTATTTGGATGGATCATTCAATTGCAAATTTGATAGGATTAAATGCCCAAAAAAACAATCATTCTATATCCTCAAAATTTACTTCTAATACTAAAGAAGAAGCATTGAATAGAAGTGAAAAAGGCATGCATAACAAACGACAACAACTGAATGAAACTTTTTACAAAGAAATAGCAGACGAGATTTTGAAATATGATCATGTGCTATTATTTGGCCCCACAAATGCAAAAACAGAACTTCATAATTACTTTAATAAGGATATGCATTTTAAGGATATAAAAATTGATGTTGAATCAGCAGATAACATGACAGAGAATGAACAATTTGCTTTTGTAAGAAGGCATTTTGAAAACAGCTAAGAAACCTTAGAGTTGGTTGGAACAACAATACCTTATGAGAAAATTTTTTTGTTTTCGTTAATTTTATTGGTTGGCTGCCGAACCGATTGTGAAACGATGACACCTGCAATTCAAAGCATCACAGAATAAGTTTATCCATGAGGAGTATAAAAAGTAAAAATTAATATCAGGTTTTTACATGCAGCTTCACAATTGCCAGGTAAACCAAGCATGATGAGTCCAGTTGACGGAAAAGCAGGAACAGGTCATGAAGGCATTCAGGAGTTTGTTAATTAGAAACTCATTCAAGTAAGTGAATTGAATGGTCCGTTTTAACACACAACTATGTACTTATAATAAAACAATACCAATGAATGTTCAATAATAATTTTAAAAACTATTAAAAATGAAAAGATCACCAATTACTTCAATGCTTATTTCCATTGGAATATTACTGTTTACGGCATGCAACACCAAACAACCCAACATGCACAATAGCAATTGGCATTGGGGAATGGGATGGGGGACGTGGATTGTACTACTACTTGTCATAGTTGTAATCCTCTATTTTTTAAGAACTAGAAGAAGAAAATGATAGGTACTATATTAAAAAAAGAAAAATATTTTTAAACACTAAATTAGAATTTTTATGGAGATTATAATAGCCGCTACAAAAACTTGCCCACATCGACCTTTACTTGAAAAGATACTTCAGGACGCATGGTTTCCCTACAAGGTATTTTATTTTGAAAATCATCCCGAATTAATAAAGAAATATAAATTAAAACACTCTCCCTTGTTAATTGTGGATGAAAAAGTGGAATCTATAGGGATGCCCGAAATGAATCAGATAACCGAATTAATTTCAAGAAATAAAGACATATCGGAAAATAGGGTACCAAAAAGAACCAAGAACCATATGATCCCCATCAATATAAACAAAGACCCTGATTTAGTGGAAGTTGATACTACATGGGGAAGTATTCAACCCATGCAAGCTGCAAAAGCGGTTCTTACCGTTGGGGAACTGGAAATGTTTCATCATAAAAAAATGAACCTGCCCATTATTGATGCACGAAAACCCGATACTTTTGAAGAAGTACGTATCCCTGGCTCAAAAAATATTCCTTATGATAAGATTGTGGAAAGGATGAATGAGTTAGATAAAAATCATCCCAGTATATTTTTTTGCAATGGTCCACAATGTCCTCAATCATCAACAGCAATAAAGAACCTTATAGAAGCTGGATATCCGGCCGACAAAATTTTATACTACAGAGGAGGAATGCATGATTGGATTACATTAGGTCTTCCTGTAAAACGTTTATAAAAGCTGATATGTTCAAAAATCAGAAGCATAATACAATCAGAAGCATAATACAAAAAGAGACATTGTTGATAATTCTGATAGAATTGATAAGCTAAAGAAATAAATTCAAGAGTAGAAGTGGCAGTAACATCTAATAATAACCTATTAAAAATAGCAGAAATAAAATTGATAAAAAGAAAAGAGAAATTAGAATGAATATGAACTAAGTAAAAAATCAAAAAAACAACTTATTTAATATTAACCACCATTATATTCATTGAAATATTCTCGCTTCAAAACACTGATGAAGTAAATATTCATCTATTATTTTGGAATACTCAAACAACATCATTAGCTTTATTTTTTTTAGGTATGGTAATCACAATTTTTGTTCTAACACCAACAATTATTGCTCTTAAATCCACACTAAAAAAAGATAATAAAATCATTCCTAAATTACAATAAATTGATAATTTATTTTCTGAAAAGGAAGTAGAAAATGAATAATAACTGGCTACAACAACAAACATGATTCATTTGGCAGAAAGTGCTAAAAATAAAGATGCTAGTAATAATGAAATATGGAAGTAAATTGAAAGATGTGAACTTTCAAATAACAAAAGAATACGATATTTTAACCCGTTGTAACCAATTTTTGCAATAATAAATTTAATTTCAATACAAGAGAGTTATGTCAAAAAATGTATCCGATCAAATAGTTGAAATGCTAGTAGAAGCAGGTGTTAAAAGAATTTATGCCGTAACAGGTGACAGTCTTAATCCGATAAATGATGCCGTACGAAGAGATGGTAGGCTCCAATGGATACATGTAAGGCATGAGGAAGCAGGAGCTTATGCGGCCTCCATGGAAGCAGAGCTAAACGGTATTGGTTGTTGCATGGGAAGCAGTGGCCCAGGGCATGTTCATTTAGTCAATGGTTTATATGATGCTAATAGAGCTGAGAATCCTGTTATTGCTATTGCTTCAACCATTCATACTGAAAAAATGGGGATGGACAACTTTCAAGAGACAAGACCTGAATCCTTATTTCAGGATTGCTCGAAATATGTATTTCAAGCGAATACACCCAAACAAGCCATAAATGGATTGCAAACCGCTATTCAGCATGCCATAAGCATGAAGGGGGTAGCTGTTCTAGCACTTCCAGGCGATGTGGCTGCAGCCAAACTGGAATCCGTACATTCTTCTAATAAAAATTTCTATACGCAACCAAGAATAATCCCAAACCATGAACATCTTGAGGAACTGGCTAGCATTATCAATACCCATGAAAAGGTGGTCCTTTTTTGTGGACATGGATGTCGTTTTGCAGTAGATGAAGTCATGCAACTGGCACAAACACTTAATGCGCCTTTGGGATATAGTTTTAGAGGAAAAATATTTTTTGAACGTAAAGAAAACCCCTATGCCGTTGGATTAAATGGGCTTTTAGGTAATAAGTCGGGTTTTGAAGCCATGAACCAAGCAGATGTCCTTTTGATGTTGGGTACAGATTTTCCTTATAGTGAGTTCCTTCCCGAAAAATGCAAAATCATACAAATAGATACCAAACCTGAAAAATTAGGACGTAGGGCTAAAGTGGATTTTGGATATTGTGGTGATATAAAATCAACGCTGCAAGAGCTAATGCCTATGATTGAAGCAAAATCTTCTACTGATTTTCTTGACAAAATGCGTTCATTACATCAAAAATTTGAAGCTATATATGATAGTTATGTGGAAGAAAAGGGGTCTGAAAAGAATATTCACCCGGAATATGTTGCCTATTTGGTTGATAAATTAGCAGATGATGATGCCATATTTACAGTTGATACAGGAATGAGTGCCGTATGGGCCGCACGCTACCTAAAAGCAGGTAGAAATCGCTACCTGACAGGGTCGTTCAATCATGGGTCAATGGCGAATGCCATGCCAATGGCCATAGGAGCGGGACTATCACATCCCGACCGACAAGTGATAGCATTTTGTGGAGATGGTGGTATTTCCATGCTTTTGGGCGATTTGATGACTATTAGCCAATATCAAATTCCTGTTAAAATCATCATTTTTAATAATCGGTCACTAGGTATGGTAAAGCTTGAGATGCTGGTTCAAGGCTATATGGATTGGCAAACCGATATGGTAAATCCCGATTTTGTGAAATTGGCGGAAGCCATGAATATCGAAGCATGGGAAGCCAAAGAACCCAAAGATGTGGAAATAGCCCTCTCAAACGGGTTCAAGCATAATGGTCCAGCAATTATCAACATTTTTACAGACCCCAATGCCCTGGCAATGCCACCTTCCCTAAAATTCGACCAAGTGAAAGGCTTTGCAGAATCCATGGCAAAATTGATGGTGAATGGAAAATTTGCTGAAATAGTAGATACGACTAAGAGTGAATTAAAATATTTACGAGAATTAATGTAAGCCCATACAAAGGAAGCTATTAAATTCACCTTTATCTCCCTGCTTATTATAACGCTCTGTAGCTTTGGTAACAGCTTCTTTTGAAGTGCTTCTTGGATCTGTAGGTGCTTTCCTGTCTTTTGGTGACACAAGTGTAATATTAGCGCCTTTGTCTAGCAATGTGTAATATGGATTCGCAAATTATTCAACCCAAAACCCAGTTTTTTCTCTTGTATCTCCTATACTGGTCATGAGTTGATAATACAAATAATATATTCATTATTTTTTCTTTTTTAATGTTGGTATATCTTTTAAAGCGGTTTTAGAAGTCTTCTTTTTATTTTTGCAACTCGAAACGATAATAATTGTTAATAGTAAGCTATAGCATTTATGGGTTTCACGCTTCGAATATTTGATTAATCTATCACGGTAATTAAATCTTCGGTGCAAGTTCTTACTTTCACTAAGTTTAATAACTAATCTTCTTCCGTAACTTTATAACCTAATTACCAGTATAACGGTGCTGCGTAATCCTTTTTTTCTTAACCCTAAAATTTGATCTATAGCATTTGCACTAAAACCTTCCATGGTTGTGGTGTCTATTTTTCATAAGCAGTGGCAAAAAACAAAGTGCGAGCACTCTGTAATTACAGGCAGGTTCCAAGCCACGGGTCTAATTTGTTTTTAACCGCACTGTTTGTAATTACAATAATATTAAAAGGTTGTACCACTTGATGTTGGGGCTAACGTGCAGCTTCTAAAATTCTATCTTGAGGTACTTTTTTTGACATTCATGGCTTTGGTAGCAAAACGTTAATTTAATTTGTCTAATAATACCATTTTGGTTTTTTATATGTTTAAACCTTTGCAACAAGCATAAGGCTCTATTTATTCATAAAAAGTAATTCATAGTTTATGTTTTTTTCAATCCAAATATAAAACTAAATACTTGTAGGCTTTAGCTCGTTTCGATTCCATATTAACTCATATAATATTGAAAAGCATTTAAATTACTTTTTTTAATCTAAAGAATTCCCCGATGGCTAGTGCCTCGGGGTTTCCGATTTACCTCTCCAAAGGAGAGGTCGAAACTGCCAAAAAGGGCAGTTTCAGGTGAGGTAAAATACAAAATTTCGGTTTTTGGCCCTGTGGCCAAAATGATCCCGATAACTATCGGGAGGCGTAATACCCCTATGTTTTGCCTCGGGGATAGTCGGTTTCAAGAAATTTTTTATTGAGAAATTATGAATGTTACTTTTACTCAATATTATTTTCATGACTATCTGGGCGATTTGGCATTATTTCATCAAATTCGTCTGCGTTCTCAGTGTTAATAATAACTTCTTCTTTGGAAGTTTTATGCTTATTTCTAATAAGAGCAATCGTCATAATAATACCGGTTCCTATAATTACAAAGAATAAAATACCGGTTTCGAATGTTTCTATTTGAAAATCCTTAGGTATTGCATAAAATAGTAATACAGTGATTAACCCCTTTGGTGCAATAAATAGTTGCGGAAAGATATCTTTTCCATTAATTAAACGAAGAATAATAAAGCGGATAAAATATGACGACACTATAATTAACCCACTAATAATGGCCACATTTATGCTTAGTAGCGAAGTTAATAACATGGTAAAACCAAAAACGACAAAGAACAAAGTTTTTATAACAAATGCTGTTTCTGCGGTAATAATGTGTAAATAGTGGAGAATTTCTTCAACTTTATCATGTTGGAGATGTTTTTTAAGTTTTCCTTTAAAAAAGAGTTTCTTATTGGAAATGACCAAACCAAAAATCAAGATCATTATTAAAGACGATAGGTGTAATTTTTTACCCAAAGCATAAAAAAGCAACAATACAGATATCAGAAGGAATAATTTTACCTTACTTTCTATTCGTTGAAAAACCAGAATAATGATATAGCTTATAATTATAGAAATAATTATGGTAAGAATTAAACTAATTGAGAATTCTGCAATTACTGCAACTCCATTAGTTGAAAACAAATCAATTAAAAAATAAAACATCACAATACCCAGAATATCTGAAAATGTGCTTTCATAAATATGAAATTCTTTTTTCTCATCGGACAATGTATTTACACTTGGAATAATAATAGAACTCGATAAAATAGAAAGAGATGTTGCATATAACCATGCCGATTGATACGTTATCTCTGGAATAAACTGATACAAGACAAACATAGCAGCTGCTGTTGTAACAACTAAACCTATTAGGGCTATTAACATTGATTTTAGTATAGGTTTTAACTTTTCTTTTTTAAGTTCTAATTCTAATGCTGCTTCTAAAACAATCATTATTAATCCAACGATTCCTAAAATTTCTAATACTGGAAAAAAATCGGGTAGATCAACACCTATATATTTTATTGCATATTGAAAGCCAACGCCCAAGCCGATAAGCATTAATACTGAAGGGATGCTTGTTTTCGAGGATAGTTTATCAAAGAAGAAAGAGAGTATTATGGTTATTGTTAAAACAATAATAATATTATAAGAGGATAAAATTTCCATTGGATTTATTTTTATAAAAGGGTATTAAAAATCGAGCTAAATTATTTATTTTTTTTTGAAGATCGTTCTTAAAAATCTTCATGATTAACCATATTAATATTTTTATAATTTCACTTAAATGTTCTACCAATTAAGGATAGCGTTAAAAAAATGAAACTAATTTTCATAAGCGGGTACTTATAGCAAAGGGATAAAAAATTTGGCTAGACCTTCTAAAAATTTTTGTGATTTAGATCTGTTTTTGAATGATTCGTATGATAATTTAGAGGCCTTAGAACATTTGTTCTCAGACTCAACTATTATTTGTTTTGCAATGTTTTTATCATATATAACGGCATTAATCTCAAAGTTAAGTTCAAAGCTCCTATGGTCAAAATTACCAGATCCAATAGATGCTATTTTTTCATCTATCACAATAACTTTGCTATGTGAAAAGCCATCTCTTTCATATATATTTATACCAACTGCTAAAAGTTCCTCAAAATTTGAAAGCATAGAGTAGGTTACCAATATAGAATCTCCTTTTTTAGGCACTATTAGGGTTACTTCAATACCGCTTTGGGCTGCTATTATTAAAGCTAGAATTACAGCAGAACCAGGTATGAAATAAGGGTTTGCAATAAATATAGATGATTCAGCAAGGTTTATCATGGCAATATATTGTTGCATTATGGCGGGCTGATTTGAATCTGGGCCACTTGCTACTATTTGCACAGCACTAGTTCCAGTATTTTTATGGTTTGGAAGATATTTTGATGTTAAAAGCAAAGGTTCTTTACTGGCAAAGTGATAATCTTTAATAAATATCCGATGTAAACTATTTACAACTGGACCTTCCAATTTAACATGCAAATCCTCCCAAATCCCGAGATCTGATGTGGATTGAATATATTTATCAGAAACATTAAAACCTCCTGTAAATCCTATCTTACCGTCGATAATGATTATTTTACGATGATTTCGATAATTTAACGTGAAAAGCAAACTTCCAAAACGTAATGGCATCATAGGATTTGTTTTAACGCCAATATCGCGAAAACGCTTTTTGAGTTTTCCTCGAAAAGAAACACTACCAAAAGAATCATAAATCATTCTTATTTCAACCCCTTCTTCAATTTTTCTTTTAAATATTTCATAAAATTTATCTTGCAATTCTCCTTTTTCAAAAATATAATATTGTACATGAATAAAATCCTTTGCTTTTTCTATGGCATTAAAAATAGCATCAAAAGTGTCCTTTCCTGTATTTAAAACGTCAACTTTATTTCCATGTTTTACATATAAATACGTATTATTTAAAATGAGTTTAGAAAGCTTTCTGGATTGCATGGATTCAAACTCAAATTCAGCATCTATTGCTTCCTTATTTTCTATGTCGTAAAGTTTTCTTTTTTGAGATCTTTTTAACCTAAAGAATTTAAATTTTCTTCTATTAACTCCAAAAAGATAATAAAGTAATGCACCCCCAAAAGGAAAAATAACAATAATTAATACCCAACTTAACGACTTTGTTGGTCTTGTGCCATACATTATAACACTAAACAAAGCCCAAAGTGTAATTATAGCATATATAAAAAGAAGTATGTTAAACATAGCCAACAAGGTAAGGCAAAATCTCTTTATGTATAACCTATTTTTGTCTTTTGAGTTAGTATAATAATTTATTGAGTTAATAGGATTGCAGCCAATGAGCTTTCTTTGTTATAAAAGGATGATTATGGGGGTAATAGCAACTAATAAAAATGAAATTAAACTTTATTATAGTTCAGAATATACAATAGGAAAGCAAACATTGGCCTATGTAAATGCTTCTAAATAAAGAACACAAAAATGAAAACCAAAAACTGAAAATTAATTAATAAAAAGAATCATGTTATAAACATGAGCCAAATAAGTAAAATAATCGGCTCATGACCTATAATTGGCAACAATTAGATTGACCTAAATTTAAATACGGCCTCATAGCTATTGAACGTCTTTTGTTTGACTTTGCCGAAAAATCTGGAAGAATAAGCAGCTTTCTTAAAGGCCTTTCAGAAGATGCCCAAACCGAAGCTATGATTGATATGATGGTATCTGAAGCAATAAAAACCTCTGAGATTGAGGGAGAATATCTGAGTCGAAAAGATATAATGTCATCTATCAGGAATAATCTTGGCTTGACTAAGAATTCTGAAGAGGTTCAAGATAAAAAAGCTGAAGGGGCCGCAGAACTTATCATTGATGTTAGAAATAGCTATTCTGAAACGTTAACTAAATAAAAGCTATTTTCCTGGTACACTATGATTATGAAGGGAAGCAAAGGTATTCAAATTAGTGAGTGGCGTAGCCATGAAGAACCTATGCAAATTATATCCGGTGCATTGGGTAAAGAAAAAGTTCATTATGAAGCTCCGCCTTCCGTCAAAGTTTCAGTTGAAATGGCACGCTTTGTAAAGTGGTTTAATGATACGGCTCCCGGTGGCCAAAAATGAAATTAATAAACCTGCCGTACGTTCAGCCATAGCCCATATCTATTTTGAATCCATTCATCCTTTTGAAGAGGGTAATGGTCGGATTGGGCGAGCCATTTCTGAAAAAGCGTTGTCGCAAGGTGTAAAGCGGCCAATATTGCTTAGCTTATCAAAAGCGATTGAAGCCAATAAAAAGGCTTATTATGAGGTACTCCAAACTACTCAAAGGCCAAATGAGATTACTCATTGGATTAACTATTTTGTAAATATGACGATTGATGCACAAGGTCATGCAGAACAACAGATTGAATTCGTGCTAAAGAAAACCAAATTCTTTGATTACTTTGAAGGCCAATTAAATGAACGTCAATTAAAAGTAATTAGGAATATGTTAGAAGAAAGAAGGGGTAAAAGGTTTTGCAGGGGGTATGAATGCCAAAAAGTATATATCAATTGCCCATACATCAAAAGCTACAGCCACCAGGGATTTACAAGACCTTGTTGCGAAAAATGTTTTGATTCCATCCGGTGGAGGACGCAGTACAAGTTACAGAATAAATCTTGGCTAGGATAAGTTTGTTTTCGTTTGTTTTGTACGTATAAGTTGGGTAAAGCAATTATTTTTTTTGAGTTTAATCGGCTCATAAAATAATCCAGAATAACTTTTCTTCAAGTAAAGTTAATTGAAGAAGGTTTCAAAATGAAGAATTGGACTCATTAAACTCATGTTCTTGATTCTGTGGTTCTGATATAATCCTTTATAATGGTCCTAAATGAGACCATTTATAAGTATAATTAATATAAAATAAGTCATATCGAATGATATCAAATAGAACTAATTAAAATGAAAAAGCCTGCAAATGATATGATTTGCAGGCAATTGATATCAAATTTCAGCGGAGGAAGAGGAACTATCCAAATTCTCATTTTTATAGCATTTACAGGGCTTAAAACAACCCTTAAAATTTACTGACCCCGAATTAGCCCCTTTTTATGAAAACTTTAACATTACAATGAGAAATTATAGTCAATTTAACTCAAATCGAATCATATTTAATTTTCAGCGTCTATTTTAGCTATAGGTGTCCCCTTTAAGCCAGCCTTAACCAAATAGGCAATATATTCTGCAAATGGTTTTATGTTTTGGCCAAAGCTAGCACTCTCTAAGGCATTCATATATTGATTCCTTTCCTCAACAGGGATAACAGTCCAAGGGTAGCCTCCTGAGGCAAGCATAGCGTTCATTAAAAACCTTCCCATACGTCCATTACCATCCATATATGGATGCGTGTATACAAAAATAAAATGCCCTAATACTGCTCTAACGCTAGCGTGTTCTTCATTTTCTATTAATTCAAATAACAAGGGCATTACGTCACGAACAGCTTCTTTGTTAATTGGTGTATGCTTAGATTGGCTTATATATACCTGGCCATTTCTGTATCCAGCCAAATCTGAAGCTTTCAGTAAACCAACAGCAACACTGGGAGAAAACAATTCTCGATACCAATCGCCATGATCTTTATCAACTACTTTACCTGAATTTTCTCCCTCTAAAATCCTAACGACACTTTCTTTTACAGCCTTAAAAGCCTGCCAGTAACCTCTTGCTGCCATAGCGTCTTTTTGCTTACGGTCTTGTTCATTTTCTTTAGCATCCCAAGCACCACTCCTTACTCGCTCAATGAGTGCAAGTGTTACTGTATACCTTTCAATAGATAAAGAATGATAGGCATCGGTTGTGTAAATTTCTTCTATATTTTTGATATATGCTGTTTTATCTTCTGGTATTCCCGGAGCTTTTGGAAATAAATCTATGATATCCTTTCTCATATTATGCCACATCAATTTAATGCGATTCACATAAGGTGAACGTTCCCTTAAATCAAACTTAATAGGTGTGGGTTCTTCAAATGGGTCTGACTCCCTAACATCGTAGTCGGCTGATTTCATGGTTTTTAAAATATCATTCGAAATTTTGTCCTGTCCTAAATTTCTAAAGGCTCCTACCAACCTGCCTGCAATAGTTGAATGACCACCATCAAGTAAAATACTTAACAGTTCAGAAGCATCTTTAATCATCATCAGAGCGGTTCGAGATTCTATAGATTGTTTTGTGAATATGGACGGTGTAGAATAAACTATGGATGATGCCAGATTAACCACCCTAATACCATTTAGCACTTCTATCTCAGCCACATTTGGCAATGTAGATTTCATAACAAAAAGTGATGTGCCAAAGAGTAACGACGTGGGTAAATTGTTGCCTTTGGAGGAACGTATGATTAATTGTGTAGGAACAGAATTATTTCCTGCATGAAGCATGAGGGATTGTTCAGCAGATACACAATAATCATTCCCATATCTATCTTCTAAATATCTTGCACAAAACTCCCAAAATGAAGAAAACCAAGAAGTACTATCCCCTTTTTGCTCATCATGCGGTACAACGATGTACCATCCTTTAATAACCTCGCGAATAAATCCATTCTTAACCAATCGCTCTCTATGTACTCTAGTCAAATCAGACGCTTTTATGGCAACTAATTCTTGATCTTGAATTATTTTTAATTTTTCTAATGATTCGGCTAATTTCACTCCTGGTGTTGCCATTTTTTTTAATTTGTGATAAAACTATTAATTAATGCTGTGCTATAATTATTTATTTAAGATGTTCTTATGTTATTAATTAATGATGTGTTATTGTTATTTTTTGATGCAAATATATTAATTAAACATTGATTTACAAATGAATAAACCATTAAAAAATGACTGACAGAACCAGATGATACTTTGAAAAATTAAGAAGAGGAACACTAAAGCTTTGTTTTTGAATAGTTTGGTTCATTTATAAAAACCCTCTAAATTAATCTAAAATCCGCTGCACATAATCCCTGAAAAACATCATATTTGGGGATTACAATCCCCAAATATGATTTTATTGGCGATTTAAATCCTTTAGAAGTACGCCAAGATAAAGGCAATCTTTGGGAAAATTTTTTAATAGCTGAACGGCTAAAACATAACGCCTATACAGGTTCATTAAGTAAAGGCTATTTCTGGCGAACCACGCAGCAACAAGAAATTGATTATGTAGCCGAAGGAGCAGGAACAGTTACAGGATTTGAAATAAAATGGAATCCAAAAAGTAAAGTCAAAATTCCTAAAACCTTTGGGGAAACATATAATACAGAAGTAAAAGTGATTACAAATGAGAATTTTAGGGAGTTTATTGGTTAAAATAGATATTAGGTTTAAATAAGATAACTGTATAAATGTCGCTTATTTATAACACTTTTGATATATTTGTCGTTAATAAGATGCGTTATGAATTCGAAGAAAGCCATACTCCTCCCCAAATATCAGAAAGTTTTTGATGAAATAGGAGAAAATATCAAATTGGCGAGGAAGCGTAGAAAGCTCACTGCCGATCAAGTTTCTGAACGTGCAGGGATTCACCGTGCTACCTTGTATCGGGTAGAAAAAGGAGATCCATCTGTAGCAATAGGTATTTACTTTAATATATTCAGGGTATTAAATTTAGATAAAGACTTCTCGCAACTTGCAGCCGATGATCCTTTTGGGCGCAAACTTCAGGATCTTGATTTACTATAAGCGATGGCAGGAGGAAAATTTGACATATATGTGTACGCAGATTGGAAAGGTCTAGGAGGGCCCATTCAAATAGGAATACTTTCAGCTCATTTTGCGAAAGCGAAAAAAGCGTTTAGTTTTGAATATACTAAAGAATGGCTCGATAAAGGTTTGTATCCATTACTAGATCCAGATATTGGCTTTTATTCAGGTCCACAATATCCCACTGACAAAGAAAATTTCGGAATATTTTTAGACAGTATGCCTGATACTTGGGGAAAAACCCTGATGAAACGTCGAGAAGCCCAAGACGCAAGGGTACGCAATGAGAAGGCGAGAACTCTTTATGAAATTGATTATCTGCTAGGTGTTTATGATGAGAGCCGTATGGGAGCACTCCGCTTTAAGACGGATCCCGATGGCCCTTTCTTGGACAACGACGCTCAAAACCCTACACCGCCGTGGTCATCACTAGGCGATTTACAGGAAGCTGTTAGACACCTCGAAAATGATTCAGAAAGTGACGCCATACGCAAATGGATAGCGGTTCTTATCGCACCTGGTTCCTCGCTTGGTGGTGCTAGACCCAAAGCCAATATATTAGGAAAGGATAATGATTTATGGATTGCTAAATTTCCTTCGAAAACCGATACGGTCGATAAAGCCACTTGGGAATTTCTTACCTATAAACTGGCAATTGCTTGTGGCATTGAAATGGCAGAATCTAAAATTGAATGGATTTCCGGAGCATACCATACCTTTTTGACCAAACGTTTTGATCGTGATACTGGCAACCGGATTCATTTTGCATCGGCAATGACGATGACTGGGAATACAGAAGATTCATTAAAAACGAAAGCGCCCAGTTATCTGGATATTGTGGATGTAATAATCAATTACGGGACAGATGTAGAAGAGAATTTACACCAACTGTGGCGTAGAATTGTATTTAATATTGCCGTTTCAAATACAGACGATCATTTACGTAATCACGGTTTTATTTTAAGTGAAAAGGGTTGGCGATTATCGCCCGCTTACGATTTAAATCCATCAACAGAGAAAAATGGTTTGGCACTTAATATCGATATGGTTGACAATTCCCTAGATTTTGAGCTTGCAAAAAGTGTTGGAGAATATTTCCGCTTAAGCGAAAATGAAATGGATATCATTATTGAAGAAGTTTTAACTGTGGTGAAGGATTGGAAAGCTATTGCGAAGCAAATTGGGATTTCAAATAAGGAACAGATAATTATGGAGGCAGCGTTTAGGACTGAACTATAACGTATTGGAGCGAATTTAATTACCATTATTAATCAACATTTTAATAAAAAGAAGGATGTTGTGGAACAAATGGAGTTCAAATTGAAAATTATATGACATTAAAAAAACTTATACAGACAAATTCTTGGTTAAGTATAGCAGCAATTTTGCAAGAGTTATATCCAGATGAAGCAAATAACCTTTCGGGATACAAAGAAGTGTTTGAAAAGCTTTTGCTTATGGATGTCGAAGATTCAGATATTTCAATTGATGTCGTACATCAAAAAGACGATTTTGATGGAGAAGAATATGTAGATGTTTCTGGAACCTATAAAAATCCGAAAAATGAAGAAGAAAGGTTTTCACAAGCTATTGAGTTTACCCCTTGGAATCAATGGTTAGGCATGGACATTAACCCAGAAAGTTTTGTCCATTTTTCTGAATTGGAAATTATCTCGCATTGCCTATACGAAATGACCTTTATGGGTTTTGAAGAAGAAGACATACAAAACGAGCTTGGCAGAATCGAAAGCACTATAGAAGACTATAAAAATATGACAGACGAAGAGAAAGATGCACATACGACTTCTCTGGATGAACTTCTAAAAGATTTGGAAAATGAGGATAATGGGGAAAATGGCCAAAATGATTTCACATCTTAAGCAAATATATTTTCATCAAAACTCTACTTAGTAAACTTTTACAGGAAGTAACACACCTTTTGTAACTGCCTCTGGATGGTTCTCGTATTTCTTTATAATTTCTAAAGCGGTTGGAAGTAAGGGAATGTTACTACGTGTATCGGTTTTAGTACGCTTTGTTTTAATCCATTTATCGCCATCAATACCAAATACCAAATTGTTTTTTGTGAGCTTCTTAACGTCGCTATACGCTAAACCAGTAAAGCAACAGAATACAAATATATCTCGTACTTGTTCTAAACGATTTGTATGTAAGTCTTTATCAAGCATTGCTTGTATTTCTTCTTCTGAAAGGTATTGACGTTCTACTTCTTTTAAGCGTACTTTATAATTAAGAAATGGGTCTCTGTTTATCCAATTATTAGCAATTGCAATACGGACTATTTAATATATTTGATTGTACTGTTATGTCCGCAGTTTCTAACGGTTTTTAAGTAAAACTCAAAATCGGTAATAAATTGGTGGTCTATTTTTTTAATAGGTACATCACTGACTTTGTATTGCAGTTTGATAAAGTCTTGTAGATGTTTTGATACGGTTTTGTAACGTTCTAAAGTACCTGCCGAAAACTCTCTGCCTACTAATTTTTCAACTTGTTTGTTGTGAGTTTCAAAGATGGTTATGAGTGTTCTTTCCTTTTCTTCAACGCCTAAAATCTTGTTTTTTAGGGTTTCTGATGTTACAGGTTTGTTGTCTTGAATTAAGTCTCTTTGACTTTGATATACTTTTGTAGTAAGCGAATCTAAATAAGCGTTAAGCTCTCGTATATCTTCTGTTCTGCCAATAGCTTTATTGGCTTCAATGCTCCAGCGTTCCGCTTCAATAGTGCGTTTAGAGCTTATTTCTGTGCGCTTTCCATCTATGGTAATACGCAAGTAAATAGGGCATTTGCCCTGTGCATCTACTTTACTTTTTTTCAAGTAGAATAATAATCCAAATGTTTTGTTCATTCTGGTGACCTTTAAAATTATACATTAATTTACAAAATATTCAGGTCTTTTAATCTATTTAAGTAACTGATTTATAAACAGTTATTAACAAATAGGTGACCTAAATAAGGTTTAAAAAAGGTCACCTAATAGGTCACCAACAGAATGGTTTTTAATACACTTTTTGATGTTTTGTGGAAACTAAAAAGTCCCGTAAACATAGTGTTTACAGGACTTTGATTGAAATTGAATAAATTTCAGCGGAGAAAGAGGGATTCGAACCCCCGGAGGTGTGACCCTCAACAGTTTTCAAGACTGCCGCATTCGACCACTCTGCCATTTCTCCTTTAGCGGCTGCAAATATAGAACCCTTTTTTAATTCTTTCAAATAAAAAGACTAATTTTTGAAAAGATTTATTCATTATGCGTAAAAGTAGATGTTTCGAATTTTTAAATTACTATCAGCACTAATTTTATAATCGTTCTATTAGATTAATTTATAGAAAATAGTGCCTTAAAATAGTACTCAAACCTTATTTTTGTATAACAATTTAATATAAAATGGATACGATACAGCAGTTAAACTGGCGATATGCGACAAAAAAATTCAATACTTCTAAAAAACTTCCGCAGAATAAATTAGATATACTAAAACAAGCATTTAATTTAACGTCAACCTCATTTGGCCTGCAAACCATCAAAATGGTAATAGTCACAAATAAGGAATTAAGAGAATCCCTTGTTAAACATTCCTATAATCAATCGCAAGTAGCAGATGCGTCACATTTATTGGTGATTTGTATCCAGGAAAATATAAAAGATGAGGATGTTAATACATATTTTGATTCCGTAAAAACCATACGAAACACGCCTGAAACCATTCTTGAGCCTTATAGAAAAGATCTGTTAAAATCCATGCAAAAAAGAACAGTTCAGGAGTGTCAGCTTTGGTCTACAAACCAAGCATATATTGCCTTGGGAAATTTAATGACCGTTTGCGCTATTGAAGGTATTGATGCTTGCCCCATGGAAGGTTTTGTAGCAAGCGCTTATGATGATTTACTGAAATTGAGTGATAAAAATTTAAAATCTATTTTGCTTTTACCGGTTGGGTATAGAGCTGATGATGATATGTTTGCCAGCTTAAAAAAGGTTAGAAAACCAATTGAAGAGACGGTTATAGAATTATAGAAAAATTAAATGAGTGGGCGTTACCACAAGGGTCGGGCTTTCACTACTCGCTTCCCGATAAAAATCGGGAGAGCTCAAACAGACCGCTCAATCCCTAACGCAAAAGCAGTTTCAATTAAAATTAAAGATTAAAGATTAAAAATATACAATATGCCGGGATTTGAATTATTTGGAGATTTAGAACGTAAACACGTAAACGATGTTTTAGAAAATGGTGTTTTAATGCGTTATGGCTTTGACGGTATGCGCAAAGGTCACTGGAAGGCGAAAGAACTGGAAACAGAACTTCAAAATCAATTTAAAGTCAAGCATGCACATGTGGTGAGTAGCGGTACCGCAGCGGTATCCATGTCTTTGGCAGTAGCCGGAATAGGGGCAGGAGATGAAGTTATAATGCCATGTTTTACATTTGTTGCTAGTTTTGAAGCTATTATGATGCTGGGAGCCATACCGGTTTTAGTAGATATTGATGATACATTAACCTTGGATATTGAAGCGGTAAAAAAAGCAATTACAAAAAAAACAAAAGCGATTATGCCCGTACATATGTGCGGTAGTATGGCCAATTTACAAGCCTTAAAAGCCATTTGTTATGAGCATAATCTTGTTTTAATTGAAGATGCTTGTCAGGCCATTGGTGGAACGTATCAAGGTGTTTCTTTAGGATGTTATGGTGATGTGGGGAGTTTTTCTTTTGATTTTGTAAAAACCATTACTTGTGGTGAAGGCGGTGCAGTCATCACGAACAACAAAGAATTTTATACAAATTCCGACCATTATTCTGACCACGGGCATGATCATGTTGGAAATGACCGAGGCGCTGAAACACATCCGTTTTTAGGCTATAATTTCCGGGTTTCAGAACTTAACGCAGCGGTTGGTTTGGCGCAAATAAAAAGATTGCCTGAATTTTTGTCAATTCAGAAACGTAACTATACAATAATCCGTGAAACATTATCTCAAATTCCAGAAGTGATTTTTAGAACCGTTCCTGAAGGCGGTGAGGAGAACTATTCGTTCTTAAGTTTCTTTTTACCGGATTTAGAGATGGCTCGCAAAGTTTCAGATGGGTTTAAACAAAATGGGGTGGATGCCTGTTTTCATTATTATGATAATAACTGGCATTATATTCGTAAATGGGATCATTTAAAAAACTTAAAATCATTATATCCAATTTCTTCAGAAGTTAAAAAAGGATTGGAATATCTTCAAAATAAAACATTCAAGCAATCAGACCATTATATTGGACGGAATATTTCTTGTTTGATTAAATTATCTTGGACAGAGGAACAGATTAAAGAACGAGCCAATAAAATGGTAGAAGTTATTAAATCTGTTCTAGGTTAATATTTTTATTTAATCGATAATAATTGAACCGCTACATTTATTTTGTAGCGGTTTTTTTATGATTTATAGAGTAATTTGATGGTTCGGTAAAATATAAATAGATGTAATTAATTGGCAATTAATTATTTGTGTATATTTATAAAGCTATTAATTGTATTTATGAAATTCACACACTTAACCCTTTTCTTTTTTATTTCATGGTTTTGTTTTGGACAAAATCAACAAAAAGTTGATTCACTACTTCTGTTAATTAAAAACACGTCAGATTTAGCATTAAAATCTACATATGAAAGTGATTTGTCTGAATATTATAGAGCTTCGATGGAAATTGAAAAAGCCGAAAACATAATAGCATTATCTATTGAACACGCTTTGTCTTCAAAAAACCCAGAAGTCTTAGCAAGGGCATATTTTATATTAGGAAATATAAACTATGTAAAATGGGATAGCTCAATGGCATTGCTCAATTATCAAAAAGCTGATTCGATTTTAATATCAAAAAACATCAAAAACCATATCCTATATTCTACAAGACTAAGTATGGGTAATGTTCATTTGAGGTTAATTGAAGATATTAATGATTCAGAAAGTTTGAAAAAGGTTTGGACATATTATTTAGAAGCACTTAAAGTGGCACAGCAGCTTAAAGATTCTTCTAAGCAAGGGTATATTTATATAAGGCTAGGTCATATTGAAAATGCTAAAAAAAGAAGTGTAGAAGCACAATCTTATTTTAAAAAAGCAAATGAATATATTTCTAATAAAAGCAGATATATAAAAGATTTATATTATGCCCTTGGAGTGGGTTATTTGGGTGTCGGTAATGAGGAAAAATCTACATTTTATATGCGGAAATATTTTGAGCTTAGAAACAATTCAGGAATCCCTAAAGAAATGGCCATTGGTAATTGGAGTTTTGGAAGGCATTTGTTCAATATAGGAAAATATGAAGAAGCAATTTTTCATGAAAAGAAAAGTGCAGAACTATTTAATTCATTTGAATCTGTTGACTACGGAAGGCTATCATCTATAAATAAAATAATCTATGATTCCTATGAGAACCTTGGTGATTACAAAAATGCTTTTAATTATTTATTAAAGCATAAAGTAATGAATGACTCTGCAATTTCCGTCTCAAGAAGAACTTCGTTAGATGATATAGAAACCAAATACCAAACCGAAAAAAAAGAACAAGAAATAACGCTGTTAAAAACCCAAAACGAATTAACCGAACAGCAAAAAAAGAGTCAACGTAATTTAATGTTAGCAGGTTTAGGAATTACAACCATTGCTGGACTGTTTTTATTTGTGCTATATAGAAACCGTCAAAAAACAAATGCTAAACTTAGAGAATTAGATACCGCAAAATCAAATTTCTTCGCCAATATTTCACATGAATTTAGAACGCCATTAACACTTATATCCAATCCAATTGATGAAGCTTTGGAAGACCCTGGTATTACAGATACAAAAAGAGAAAAATTTGTCATGGCAAAACGAAATTCCGATAGGTTATTATCACTAGTCAATCAGTTATTGGATCTTTCAAAAATAGATGCGGGTCAGTTAAAACTTCATATACAAAAATCAAACCCGCTTCAACTTATAGCTGCTTTAGGCGAATCGTTTAACTATGCAGCGAAACAAAATAGCATAAACTATAAAGTAGATATAAAAGATACTGGAAAAGAGGCTTGGTTTGATAAAGATGCTTTGGATAAAATAACCATCAATCTATTATCCAATGCTATAAAATATACCCCTAATAATGGTTCTGTGGTTTGTAATGCTTCCATTGAAGACGAAACATTATTCCTAGAAGTTAAAAACTCAGGAGGTGGTTTAACAAAAGCACAATTAAGTAACGTGTTTCAACGGTTTTATCAAACCAGTGAAGAAAATCAAGGCACGGGCATTGGTTTAGCCTTAGTAAAAGAGCTTGTGGATTTGCACAAGGGAACTATAAAAGTGGATAGTATTCCCAATGAATTTACAACGTTTACAGTAGCTCTCCCTGTAAGTAAAAACAGTTTTAAAAATGAGCAATTTATGGATTCCCAAAAGATAGAACATGCTATTGAAACTAATTTAGAAAATCAAGTTACACAGGAAGATGAAGAGTTTACAGATAACGACCAACCTATTCTATTAATTGTTGAAGACAATAATGACTTGCGTCATTTATTAAAACAAACCTTTGAAGAAAATTATAACGTTATTTCTGCACCAAACGGAAAACTTGGTGTTGAACTTGCTTTAGAGCATATTCCAGATCTTATAATTTCTGATATTATGATGCCAGAAAAAGATGGGGTTGAGCTTACTAATGCTTTAAAAAATGATGAGCGTTCTGCACACATTCCCATTATACTTCTTACCGCCAAAGCAGATGTTGAAAGCAAATTTACTGGTATTGATACTGGTGCCGATGATTATATCACAAAACCTTTTGATAAAAAATTATTGGTACTTAAAGTTGAAAAATTAATAGAATCCAGAAGAAAACTGCAATCTCGCTACAGTCAAGAAATTATTTTAAAACCTAAAGACATTGCCTTTACGAATTTAGACGAAATATTTCTTAATAAAGTACAAATAGTACTTGATAACCAATTGATAGAATCTTCTTTTAATGTAGAAGATTTTAGTAAAGCCGTAGGCATGAGCCGCATGCAATTGCATCGAAAAATAAAGGCATTAACAGGTTTATCAGCATCCGAGTTTATTAGGTCACAGCGTTTAAAACTTGCTGCGCAACTACTTAAAAATTCAGATATAAATATTTCTCAAGTTGGCTACTCGGTTGGTTTTAACGATCATGCCTACTTCAGTAAATGTTTTAAAGATATTTACAAATGTACTCCAACAGAGTATGCTAAAAAATCTTGATAGGTAACACAAATTCTTTTTTGTTACTGTGTCAACAAACTTCAGTTAATTTCATGCAGCTTATCTTTGAAGCTCCCCTAATTTAACACATCGCAAAACTTCTTTTTTTAGGCCATGTTACAAATATTATAGCATTTGTTACATGCTTAACAGGCTGTGTTTTATCTCCAATATACTTTTACAAATAGTTAATAGCAAGACACTTAAGGAGGAAAAATGGCAGATGTAAAAAAAACCTTTATAGGTAAACTGGACAATCTCCCTAGTTATAAAATATACTTAAATGTTAATCATTTAGAAAAAGGCATTTACACATTAAAAATTGTGCACAAAAACAAAGTCATAAAAAAAACAACCTTTAAAAAATAGAATGATGAAAACAACAAAAACAAACCTATTAATTATTGCGATAATGGTATTTTCTTTATCGTGCTCTGATGACGATAATACTACAAATGATCCAACTACGCCGCTTACATTAACCATTACCCTAGAAACCGCTCAAGACCAAATGGGCGATTTTGCCTGTAATGCCATGGCATTACATACTGGTAAAGTATGGTCTGTTGGTGGTGAGAATAGTTATTCTAGTCCTGATTTTAATAGCGATGTTTGGAACAGTGCAAATGGTGTGGCTTGGGGTTCTGTTGCTAACATAGTAGGAGAGCGATGCGGCCATACCTTAACAACATTTAACGGCAAACTTTGGTTGATAGGTGGCGAAAATAATGCTGGCGATTGGTATGAAGATATTTGGTACTCAACAGATGGCGTAGTATGGACTAATATTTTTTTAACGGCACCCTTTGGTGAAGTCGCTTTTCATAATACCATTGTATTTAATGGTAAAATGTATGTAATTGCTGGAGATCGGGATACCGAAAACACCAAAGTATGGTCTTCTCCAGATGGTGAAAATTGGACAACAGAAACTACCAATGCTTTTTCGGCACGAGTAAGCCAGAAAGCCGTTGTTTTTAATGGTGCTATGTATGTAATTGGTGGCGTAAATATAGCTGGCACAAAACTTAACGAAATATGGACCAGCACCAATGGTAGCGATTGGACTTTAATAACCAATAACGCATCGGTATTCCCAGAAATAAATGTCCATACTGCAACGGTTTATAACAATAAAGTTTGGATTATTGGAGGACGCACCAATGCTGCGGTTTACACAAATGATATTTACTATTCAGACAATCTACAAGATTGGACAAAATATGCTGGTATAAACCCTATAGAACCAATAGCAGCACATACAACCTTACTATACAATGACGCTATTTGGGTGTTTGGAGGTTACGTTGGTTTTGAGACTACCACAGGAAAAATTTGGACGATTAAGGAAGACTAACATTTAAACATTATTAAAATAATAATCATGAAAACACGCATTAAACAAATTACACTGGTGCTTCTTATATGTATTATAGCCGCTTGTAATAAGGATCCTGATCCAATACCTGAAACAACAACAGATGTATATATAGCAGGATTTGAAGATAATGGATTAAGAACTGTAGCCAAGATATGGAAAAATGGCATTGGAACACCTTTAACTGATGGTTCTAACTATTCAGAAGCCATTTCGGTATTTGTTTCAGAAAACAGCGTGTATGTTGCAGGATACGAATTTAATGGCACAAAAACCGTCGCTAAAATCTGGGAAAACGGTATAGAAACGTCTTTGACGGATGGTACTGATAATGCTTATGCAGTTTCCGTATATGTTTCAGGCAACGATGTATATGTAGCAGGCTATGAATCTGGTGAAGCCAAATTATGGACAAATGGCATTGAAACAGCTTTAACAGATGGTATAAATTATTCAAATGCCAATTCTGTATATGTTTCAGGTAATGATGTATATGTAGCTGGATTTGAAGAAGAAGATTTTTATGATGTAGCCAAAGTATGGAAAAATGGCATAGCAACGCCTTTAACAGATGGTGCAAATCGTGCAGAAGCTACTTCAATATATGTTTCAGGTAATGATGTATATGCAACTGGATTTGAATATAATGGTGATATAACCGTAGCAAAAATTTGGAAAAATGGGATGGGGACTTCCTTAACAGATGGGTCAAATCGAGCAGTGCCCTATTCAGTACATGTTTCGGGCAACGATGTGTATGTAGTAGGTTATGAAAGGGAAAACAATACAATCGATGTTGCCAATATGTGGAAAAATGGCATAGCAACACCCTTAACAGATGGGACATATAATGCAAAAGCAAATTCAGTATTTGTTTTAAATGGCGATGTTTATACAGTAGGGTATGAAGAGGGAAGCAGCAATGATATAGCCAAACTATGGAAAAACGGTATAGAAACCTCTTTAACAGATGGCACTTATTATGCACGTGCCAGTGCTATTTTTGTAATAACGTATTAGATGTTAAATACTTAACAATTTTTAACTACTCAAAATCAACAATCAATACTAGCCCTTTCAGCAATAAAAAAATACATAATAAAACTAAAAATCATGAAACATTTAAAATATTCAATAATCATTCTATTCATCTTTACAACGTTAAGTTGCGAAACAGATATTCCAACAACAGACACAACACCACCCCAATTTACATTTAGAATTACGGGTGATGGCTTTGAGTATGTATTTAATCAAGATGAGGATTATAGCAACAGACAGCTTAATTTAAAAAATGGGGCTCGCTATAATTTTATTTACACCGGAAGCGATGAAGGTGGTGTTAAGACCATACAATGGCAATTACCTATTAGTGATTATATAGAGTTTGATTCTGCCATACCTGACACTTGGCAAGACAATGTTTCGGGTTTAAGTAGAACCATCCAGTGGAATGGAAATTCAAGCAACCCTTTAACAGGTAATATTCTCAATGGAACATTTGAAGCCAATGGTGAATTTGTCTCAGATACTTTCAGGTTTTTTGTATCCGATTTTGGCGGTGAATCTGGCGATTCAAATAGCGTATCAAAAGAACTGGCTATCTATATAGGCAACCACGATACAGAAATAATTGAATTTTAAAACAGAGATAAAATGAAAAAATTAGTAAAATACCTAAGTGCCGTCCTAATAGCGTTCCTGCTTTTTAATTGCAGTAAAGACGATGACGAAGTTACGCAACCACCTCAAGCTGAAAGCACACGATTAACAAATTACACCATTGATGGCGTGCCGTTTAATATGACCTATAATGATGATGGCACATTATTTAAATACCAATATGGTAACACGTTTGCTGTTAGTGCTACTATTGAATATAACCCTAATGGTGACATTTCTAAAAATGGCTCTAGAACTTTTACCTATAATTCGGAAGGTCAAATAGCAACTATTACCCAGAACCTTTCGCCCACAGCCTCATTTGTTTCTACTATGGTTTACGATAGTCAAGGTTTAGTTGAAAGTATCACTACAAATCATAATAACGGACAAACGGGTACTATCCAAATAAATTATAATGGTAACAACAAGCCTGTACTAATATCAGAATATAATGAATCAGTGGTAAGCCCTTATGCAAAAACAACATTAGCCTATGATGATTTCGGAAATATTACCCAGCAATTTATTGAGCGTAGTAATGACGGCATTACCTATTACGATTTTTCAACAACGACATATACTTATGATACTAAAAAAAATCCTTTTGCTTTAACAATTGATAAAATAGGCACTTCCAACAACCAACTCTTTCAGTTTTTTATTGGCATGAACTCTGTAAGTTTTGGCAGACAGGTAGCGTTTGCCAGTTTGTATTTTAACAGTCCAAACAATTTAGTGGCTATCCAAGACAGTTTTAAGATTATAACCTATAACTATACATATAACGACGATGACTATCCAATTACTAGAGAAGAAATTTATGATGATTCATCTAGTGGCGGAAGTGTTTATACCTATAATTCCATTTTTACTTATGAAACCTATTAATCAATCTAAAAAAAACAATCATGAAAAGCACACTAAAAATCATTTCAATAGTCTTTCTAACAATTACACTTTGCAATTGCAGTAAAGACGATGACAATAATGCAATTCAAATTGAGGAGCAAACAACACAGCAATTGCTTATTGGTAAATGGTATTATAGTGTAACATCAAATGGCGGTGCCTCCGCCTGTGAAGCACAATCATACTACCATTTTATAGATACTGAAAACCTGGACTATAAAGATGTTTGCGATAACACAGTTGTTATTTCACCTTCAGGTTATGAGTTTATTGAAGGCTGTCTTCGTTCTATTAATGCCCCTGTTAATTACACCCTAAATGAAGATAAAGACATACAATTCCCTGTAGATTATGGCGGAACCGCAACTTAAAAAATAGTCTCCATTAGCGAAACAAAACTGGTATTAACACTAGGATACTTTATCTATATTTTAACAAAAGAACTATAAAATATTAAGCAATTGAACAAAATTGAACAAAACTGAAAACACTTATTATGAATAATTTATTGAAACATATCGCACTAATCATAGTTGCATTAATATTATCTAATTGCAGTAAAAATGATGATGAAAATAGCGAACCCGAAGGCATAACTATTGGAAGTTTTTATGAAGGCGGTGTCATTTTTTTTATTGACGACACAGGAGAACATGGCCTTATTTGCGCTACAAAAGATCAAAGTGCATCCATACTATGGGGTTACAATGACTTGTTTTTAAACAACACGAATGAAAATATTGGCTATGGTTTAGCAAATACCGAAGCCATTGCCGCAGCATTTCCAGATATTGAAACCGCTGCTAGATTGTGCTTAGATTTAGAGCTTAATGGTTATACCGATTGGTATTTACCAAGTTCCGGTGAGCTTAACCACATCTACCTTGGTAGAAATATAATTAACACAACTGCCATTGCCAATGGTGGTGAAGCATTTAAAACAATTGCTGAAGAAGCTAATTATTGGAGCTCAAGCGAAGAAGATGAAAACCGCGCATGGTTAAAACAATTTGATACAGGTGAAACAGTGAGCTACTATAAAACCGATAAACTCAATGTAAGGGCTATTAGAGCATTTTAAAACCTAAAATTTTGATAACGCAATGCTATCCTATTTTTGAATAAAAACTAAAACTTTATAAATTATGAAAAATCTATTTAAATACATCACAGTAATCTTAATTACTCTTACCATTTTTAACTGTAGTAAAAACGATGATGAAGGTGCCGCACCTAATCAAGCACCCGAAGCATTCGCGCTTATAGCCGTGACCAACAATGCTACAGGTGTAGATGTAAAACCAAACTTTAGTTGGCAAGAAGCAGTTGACCCTGAAAACGATGCGGTCTCTTATAGCCTATATGTTGGCAACGAAGCA